>Ga0315284_10000116_pt1 | contig 108230 bp, 82 predicted proteins | sample YL17G09_16_MG_FD_203696 | JGI IMG/M metagenome (GOLD analysis project Ga0315284, IMG submission 203696) | Sediment microbial communities from Yellowstone Lake, YNP, Wyoming, USA - YL17G09_16 | ecosystem: Environmental > Aquatic > Freshwater > Lake > Sediment | place: USA: Wyoming | collected... | reverse complement strand
GGCCAACAACGGCCCTGCTTTAATGGCGTCCTTGGCCTGGACCAATCCGACGACTACCATTAACGGTAATCCGCTGCTCTCCATCAGCTCCATTATCGTCAAGCGGGGTGGAACCCAGATCGCCACGCTTTCCGGTACTCCCGGTCAGGCCATGACCTACAACGACAACGTCCCCTCCGTAGGCATGTACAATTATCAGGTCTATTGCACAAACTCCTACGGCGATGGCAATCCGGCCAGCGGTGGCGCCTGGATCGGCCTGGATACGCCGGGTCCAGTAACCGGCGCAACGGGTTCTGGTGTCGGAACGACTTTGGTTGCGGTTATCAACTGGGTCAATCCCACGGCAGGCGGTCATGGCGGCTATTGGCCGATCGGCAGCATCACAGGCTATACGATCAATCGGTACGGCCCCAGCACCGGAACCGCCAACCTCATGGGGCTCAACACCACGTTCACGGAACCCGTCCCCATGCAGGGCTGGTATCACTATGGCATCATCGCTTATAACGGCTCCGGCAACAGTCCGGAAGTGATGACCCCCAATTTCTACGTCGGCCCGCCGGAGATGCAGGCTATCCCCTTCAACTGGGTGGAGATCAACGCCGTTGGCACAAATACCGGCATCACTGGTGACGACCAGAATTTGGGTCCCTTCCCCATGGGATTCAATTTCAACCATTACGGCACGATGTTCAATAGCATTCGTGTCTGCTCCAATGGCTTCCTGTCATTCACCTCAACGGCGACATCGTTCACCAACTATGCCATTCCCACTGCCGCGGAACCGAACAATCTGATCGCTCCGTTCTGGGACGACATGTATCCCCCGGGACCGCCCGTCGGCATCATCTACTACTACTACGATGCCGCCAACTCCCGCTTCATCGTGGAATGGGACAACGTGTTGTCGTACACTTCACCGCGCACCCCGCAGAAGTTCGAAGCCATCTTCTATCCCAATGGCGATATCGACTTCATGTACCACACCATCCAGGCTCCGTGTGTGAACACCAGTACCGTGGGCAAAGAGAACGCCACCGGAACGGTGGGGGTGCAGGCCACTTTCAACGGTTCCGGTCCATTGGAACCCGCCAGCAGCACCGGTATCCGCATCTTTGGCCAACCGGCTGGTACGCCGAACGTGACCATCACCTTGACGCCGGTGGCTCCGCCAATTCAGATCCCGGGCAGCGGTGGAAGCTTCGATTTCAATGTGGAGATCCACAATGGCGAACTCAGTGCGATGACCTTCGATGCTTGGATCATGGTGCAGTTGCCGAACATGGCATGGTACGGTCCGGTTTTAGGTCCAATCAATCTGACGCTGGCCCCGAGCTTCACTCTGAGCCGCACGCGCACTCAGAATGTTCCGGCATCGGCACCGACAGGCAACTACCTGTATGAGGGGCGCGTTGGAACCTATCCGGGCGTCGTTTGGCATACCGGCAACTTCCCATTTGTGAAGCTCGCCGTCGGAGACGGGACACCCGTTCCGGAATGGGCAAATTACGGCGAGAGCTTTGAATTGGGTCAGGCCGCCCAGCAGCCGGCCGCCTTCGCTCTGCTCGGAGCTCGTCCCAATCCGTTCAATCCGACAACCACCATCGGCTTCGCTCTGCCGGAAGCCGCCAAGGTAACGCTGAGTGTTTACGATATCAGCGGCCGCCAGGTGGCCACGCTGGTGAACGGCTGGCGTAATGCCGGAAGCCATGAAGTCGTTTTCGATGGCTCGGCGCTGGCTTCAGGAATCTACATCTATCGCCTGTCAGCGGACAACCTGAGCGCCGTTGGCAAGATGGTGCTGATGAAGTAGCCCGTGAACAGTAAACAGTGAACAGTAAAATGAAAGGGGCGGCCAGACGGTCGCCCCTTCTTCATGGTCGGTGAATTTCGGAGGATTACTTTAGAAGCATTATCTTGGACACGCCGCTCTGCAGCTGGCGGCCATCATCATCTGCCAAGACTATTCTGGCGAAGTAAAGACCGGATGGGAACGCGGAGGCGTTCCAATGCAGGACCTGACTGCCGCCGTCCATTTCACCATCATAGAGCTTTTCGATGAGTTGCCCATGCAGATTATAGAGCTCGGCAGAAAGGCGGCCCTTCACCGGCAGCTCCAGGGGGATGTAGACTTGGGCATTGAAAGGATTCGGAAAAGGTTCGCCCAGGATGAAGGTCTGGGGGATTTCGACGGGCAGCGGCTCCGGCTCGACGGCCGTCTGAAGGCCGAACCAGCTAAGTACGCCGGCCAGCAGATTGCCCTGGCTGGTCGAACCGCCCAGACCGGAAATCGCTTCACAGCCGAAAGCGAAGGTGACAACCTTATAGGTGCCATTGTCATAGCGAACGGCCGCCGGACGGTGGAGAGAATCAGTTTGGTAGTGGTAGATCTCAAAGGCGCCGGGCAACGCCCCTATGGCGGCCGGCGAATTCTGGTTGGCCGCCGCCACCGCCCCTACAATGAGAAGCCAAGTTGAATCGCTGATGGGATCGCCGGCGACGCCATCGAGAGAATAGGCGTTCAAATCTCCAAGCAAAGGTTCGCATTTTAGGTAATCCGAGAAAAAGGCGGACTGGCCGATATCTTCCACCAGATTTTGCCCCGTGAGCAGCAGCTTGCCGCCGCCATCCAGATACTGCCCCAGGTTCGCCTGATCCTCATCCGTCAAAGTCGTTACGCTGTCATTGCCGGTCATCCAGACCAAAACTTCATAATCGTTCATCTGATCCAGGAATAACGGCCCCTGAGCCGCAACATGATAATCGGTGAAGACCTGCCCCCAGGTTCGAAGGGCATTATAGGGATACTGTTCGTAGGAAGCGCCATCATCATCATCCACTAAGAGGAAGTGCGGATGCCCCACGATGATTTCGACGGTATCGCTGGTCTGGTAGGAACCGCCATTGGCGCTGATATCGAAGATGATTTGAGCGTAACTCAAGGGCGCCTGGGGCGCGACCGTAATCAGCAGGCTGTCCGGCGCCTGGACAACCATCCCGGGCCCGACGTTGCCGAGCGAATAGACTTGCGGCTGCATGTCCAGGTAGGGGCTGTCGGATGAGGGGGTAACTGTGACATTTTGCGCCGAAGGCGGATAGAGATACCTGGTGTCGGTGACCGAGAAAGTCAGAGACAGAATTTCGCCCGGATCGTAGAAGCCGTCGCCGTTGCCCTGGGACCCCCCCTGGCCGTTCTCCAGCACTTCCGTGGGGGAAATGATTAAAATGGGCTCGAGGCCGGGCCCGATGCCGTGCAGGCCGAAAGACTCGTAGATTTCGGGATGATGCGGGCCGCCATTCGTCAGATCCCCGTCGTCATCGTCCGTCACCAGCACGTCCACGAAATAGTCTTCCCACATTTCGGCCAAAGCGTACTTGGCAAAGTGAATGACCGAATCCGCCGTTTCCGCGCCGACGCGCTCGCGCAAATCCCACAGCGCTCCGCCGAAGATGCGGCCGTCGGCGTGGACTTCACCGACCCAGTTATTAGGATAGCGCAGGGTATTGTCCAAATTGCGCATGACGCCGTTGGAGACCAGCAGCCCGCCTTCGCCGATCATCGGCTCATTCGTGATGGTACAGGCGAAATAATCCGACCAGCCTTCATTCATGGCGCCGGGCTGACCGATGTAGGGAAGCATCCCGGGGGGGTAGATCATGTCTGTGACGCCGTGACCGTATTCGTGGTAAATGACGTCGCAAAACAGGGCGAAATTGCGGTAGGACATGCCTCCCGTGCCGAAGAACATGCCGGAACCGTTCCAAAAGGCGTTCTCGTAATTTGTGCCGTAGCCCACGGTTGCCGGAAGAGGAAAATCCAAGCCGGTGAATCCCACGTCGAGGGATGTGAAGAAGTGATGCACCAGGTCGGTGTGATAATAGACGTTGATCTCATCCTGGCGGCCGAGGCTGTAGTCCCAGGTCCAATTCAGCGGCGAAGCAGTTGAGGCGGTATCCGAATAGGAGGCATCGGGGCCGTCGGCATTGTCCACGTCAACGTAGCGGCCATACAGCATGCCTTCGATCGGATAATTCCCGGCCTGCAGGCCGTTGAGAATGTAATTGCCGGAGCTATCGGTATAAACCGTGTCACCGCCGATCACGTTGACCCATTGGTTTTTCTGCGGCCAGGTCTGCGGCGGATCGTTCCAGTAAGCTGGAAGCACCAGGCCGGTGACGCTGCCCCACACGGCGTCGAAAGCCACGTCGTTGTAGCGCAGCAGGATTTCGCCGGTTTGAGCGTCCACGAAGCCGGCGGGGCGCTGATCTTGAAAAGCCGTCGTCGTCCGCAGGAAAAGCGCCGCCCGCAAGGAAATGGCATTCTCCTCAATCTTGGGAAATAAAAGGCGCTGCGAATATTCAATTGCCGCCGTCGGATCATCCGTCAACCTGCGCAATGCCGCGGCCTCCGAAAGAGAATATTGACTCGCCTGCACAGACGCCGGGAACAGTCGCACGGATAAGGCGCTTAGGCAGCCAGAGGCGGTCAGCTTTGCGTCCACGCGCGAACCGTAAATCGGAATGCCATTGACCGTCTGCTGAAGGCTGACAAACCAGACTCGCCGGAACTGATGCGCGCCTACCAAGGCCAAATCAAAATTTCCTAAGGCTCCCCAAGAGGACCGCCGCTCAAGAACATACGATTTCACCGCGGCTATCGCTTCGCTCGCATCGGAAATCCGACCGGCAATCTGAAATGGACGTCCGGCCGCGCTGAAGCTGATTTCCGGGCCGGCGGTACGACGGCCAGTCCATTGAACCGCGGCGCCGCCCAACCAGCTTTCCGGGGCGAGAAGCACTTCCCCCCGGTCGCGAAAAAGAGGCTGAGCATATCGGACCTCGACGGGAATTGCTTGCCCGGAGGGTTGAAATGCTGAGACCGCCTGAACCAGAGCCAGCAGTAGGATGAAGCACCAGAAGAGAGATGTTTTCCGAATCATTTGCTGATCCATCTGTTTTCCTTGCACGTATTTCTTGATCGTAGGGAAGATGGCGGATTTATTTCCCTGCCGCCATTTCTTCCAGGAATGCCTTGACAGAATTACCTAAAGCCTCAAGATGATAGCCTCCTTCCAGCGCCGCCACCCAACGCCCGCCGCAGTGCCTGATGGCCAATTCCTTCAGTATGGCGGCCACTTGACGATAGCCATCCTCGGTGACACGCAGGCCGGACAGAGGGTCGTTCCGATGCGCATCGAAGCCGGCCGATATCAGTAGAATTTCCGGCTTTTTCTCATCCGCCCAGGGGATGAGCAGTTCGCAGAAGGCGGCGAGGAATTCGTCGTCGCCGCTGCCGGAAGCCAGCGGTGCATTTAATGTCGCACCCGCGCCCTCTTCTTCACCGCATTCGAAACTGGCGCCACTGCCGGGGTAATGGGGAAACTGATGCACGCTGAAATAGCAGACCTGCCCGTTGTTATAGAAAAGATCCTGCGTGCCGTTCCCATGATGTACGTCGAAGTCCACGATTAAAATGGACCGCGCGCGTTGAATCTCCAGAAGATGGGCGGCGGCGATAGCCACATTGTTGAAGATACAGAATCCCATGGCGGAAGATCGCACGGCGTGATGACCGGGTGGCCGCACCAAGGCAAAAGCTCCCGCCCATTCACCTTCCCATACTCGGCGGCAGCCTTCAATTACTGCCCCGGCGGCTTTGAGCGCGGCCGCGTAGGAGGCGGGCGCCAGCATTCCTTCCAACGCCGGATAGAATAAGCCTCCGGCCCCGCAACTTTCTTCAACCCAGCTCACATATTTGGCATCGTGAACGCGAGTAATATCCTCGACGTCTGCATCCTGAGGCTCCACCCAAACAAAGCGGGAGTCGTTCCTGAATGCCCCTATAGCCTCCAATATGGCGCGCAGGCGATCCGGAGTTTCGGCATGGCCTTCGCCCAGATCGTGTTCCAGAAAGATCGAATGATAGAGCAAACCGATGGGCTTCATTCTTGATTGGCTCTCTCGGTCAAGGCCTGGATAGTCTTCCCATCGCTCTGCAGGATGACCGTTCCAACGCTGTCGGTCCTGAGCACCGTAAGGCAGAAGGCATGAAGACGCTTTATGGTTTGCGATGAAGGGTAACCCCATTTGCTGGGGCCGACTGTGACAACGATAATGTCCGGATCAACCATTCGCAGGAATTCTGCGCTGTTGCCGCTGGACGAGGCATGATGCGAAGCTTTTATGGCCTGGCTTCGCAGTTTCGGCCCATACCGCTGAATCAGCCAAGCTTCGCGATCTCGGTCAATATCAGCGGTCAGCAGCACCTTCACGCTGTCATGCTGGACCAGCAACACTAAAGAATTCGCATTGGGATCTACAAGGCGGCCAGCGGCTTCATCCTTCAGGGGGGACAACACTTCGATCTTCAAATCAGAATTCTGAACGGGGATATCGCCCGCCCCCAGAGTATCCACCACCCAAGCACCGGATCGCAGCCTCTGATTCAGCAGCTCGACCGGTTCACGTTTCTCAACCCTTCCCGTGACATGAATTTGGCCGATGCCCATCGAATCTAAAAGCAAGGGCACTCCGCCGATATGGTCATCATGAGAGTGCGTGATAAACAGATGTGCAATCGAATCATGGCCTCGACCGCGCAGATATTTCAGGACTACCGCCGCGCAATCGGGAGGGCCAGCATCAATCAAGGCAATGGCCACTTGATCCTGCTCGATTAAGATCGCGTCGCCGTGGCCGACCGCAATGAAATGCAGCCGAACGACGGACGCGTCCGCCGCGGCCGGAAAAGAGGCCAGCGCGGCTAAGGCGATCAGAAAGTGCTGAGCGGATCTCAACATTTGGATTTCAAATGCCGTCGCTCCAATATAATATCAAAAGCCCCAGGGATGCAACAAAAAACAAGCCCAGCGGCTGACCGCGCCCACAGTCGCCGCTGAGCTTGACAGGAATGGGCAAATTGCCCAAATTGTCGGAAGGTTGACCTATGCAGGGTTAGTGGGAATACCCCAGCGCCCGGAGGTTGACCAGGGCATCCTCGCCCATCCGAATTGGCATATCGGGCCTCACCGTGATGTCGTTCAGCCAGGAGGATAGAAACGGCCCAAGCTCGTTTTCGGGGGGTGTTGAGGCATCCAAGAGGTTTGATAGCTCTCCCGGATCGGAATTTAGGTCGAAGAGCAGCGAATCCACAGGGAAATACTGCGGGAGGAAATTATCCTGATTGACGATCAGTTTTCGTCCACCCTTGATGAGGCTGTAGCAGCCCCCTTCCGGGCTGATATTGGCGGAGAGCAGCGCGCGGTCAGCAGGCAATTTCATTCCCAAGAGGTCAAAGCCCTGCACATCGGATGAAATTTGGCTCTGCAAATCGAGCAAGTTCAGTACGGTCGGAAAAATATCCACGGTCGAAACATTTTCAGTGATAATCCGGGGCGCGATTCGGTCGGGATAACGCAGAATCAGCGGCACTTGCAGGACTGGATTGAACAGAAGCTCCGGATGACCCAGAGTCGCATGTTCGCCCAGAAACTCGCCGTGGTCGGACGTGGCCACCAGCAAGGTTCGATCCAGAATGCCCTGATCTCTCATGGCCTGGGCAAATCGGCCTAGATTCCGGTCGGCGTAGGCAATTTCGCTGTCATAGGCCGCGCGAAGACTAGCGAGATCGTCGTTTGAAAGACCGGCGAAGCGCGAACTATCTTCAATGATCAGATCGCGGGTCATGCGAAGATACCGAACGCGCGCCGGGTTGCTGATCTTCAGGTTCGCCGTATATTGCGAGAAGTAGGGTTCATGGATCCGATAGGGCGCGTGCGCTTCAGTGATATTTACATACATGAAGAGGTGACCGCCATGTTTTTCCATCCAGGTGAAGATTCTTTCGGCGGCCAGAAAGGTGGCGCGGGAGCCGGAACCACGCCACACCAGTTTGTACCAAATCCGGAACGGTGCGGGCAAGATCCACGAATGGCTGAATACGCCCAAGTCGAGATCGAAGCCCTGGGTCAGATTCATGCCGCGTCCGGCCGTGGGATTGTTGTACATGGCGATGCAGAAATAGCCCTGCTGGTTCAGGATCTCCGTCACGGAGACGAGATCGTCGGGCATGTGGACATTGCCGTTGTTGCCATGCTGAGCCGGATATTTGCCCGTGAAAATGCTGATATGCCCGGGAGGCGTCCAGTTGGAGGCGCTATAGGAATTGCGGCAGAGCAATCCCTCCTGCGCCAATTGATCAAGGTTCGGGGAAGTCTTAAAAGGATAGCCATAACAAGAGAGATGATCACTGCGGACGGTATCCAAAATGAGCAGCAAAACGTGAGGAACGTCTCCCTTGAAGGCGGCGCTGCGACGGCTGACGGCCGCCGCCAGCTTTCGCTCCGCAACCCATTCCAGGCTTCCGACCGCGAGAATCAAGAGCAGACACCAGGCCATGGATATTTTGAAAATATCCTTGGGAGCGGCCACGGTGAGCCGCAGAATGAGAAGTGTTACGAAACCGATGAAGGCCGTATTGAGAGCGAGAAGCAGGTATTCTGAGCCGGCATACGAGTCGCGGGCGACCAGAGTCACCAGCAGGGCGCTGTCAACGATCCAGACGATGATAAAGTTCAGGAAAAAATGACGCCGCTGCGTCTTGGCGAGGCGCTGCACCAGCGCCGTGCGCGCGAACAGCGCGTTGAAGGTCAGCAGGAAGGCCGCATTCAGACCGAAGTAGATAAGCCACGTCTTGAAAAACAGCGCGGGGCCGAACCAAAACCGTCCACTCGTCAATATGATAAAGGTGCATTCGGCGCAACTCAGGACGGTCGTAGCCAGCAGAGAAGCCGATAACCAAGGAATCATTTCAAGCCCCAGCGATTTTTAGACATGGATGCAGCGAATTTATCGAACCCCCGGTTGAGGCGCAGGCGGCGGTGAAGCCTTGTGATAGGTGAAGGATCCTGCGGCGCTGGTATTCTTCAACCCCGTATCATCCACCGCGGTCACCTCCCAATTGTACGCCTGATCTGGCTGCAATCCTGCCAGACGATGAGTCAAGCCGGCAATGCCTTCCCGTGTGACGGCTTTGTCCGGCTGGTCAGCGGGCCAATAGCGCACTTGATATTTGACGACCGCTTTATAATCCGGATCTTTGGCGGCTGACCAGGTCAACACCACGGCGTTGGGCGCGTGGATGACCGCACCCAGGGAAGGCGATCGAATTTCCGGCGCGGAAGGCGGGTCTTCCACCGCATTCACCACCACCTGCACCGGTGTGGACCAAGCAGACTTGCCGCCGCGCGAGTCTTCAGCCCGCAGGCGCAGTGTCCAAAGCTGATTATCCCCCAGTTCCAGATTCTGGAGGGTAGTGTCATTTGAAATTACACGCTCGAGGGGAACGGCACCGGTGAACTGCGATCCCCGGACGGCCTGCAGGCGATAAACCAGGCCCTCACGCGAATCCACAGGATCGGGATCCGAAGCCGCCGACCAAGACGCTGAGATCATAGCGTTTCTGAGCAGGCCCCCTGACGGCTCGCGAATCGCCGTCGCAGCCGGAGCTTCATTTTGCAGATCCAGCGCGAAGCGGGTCGGCTCGCTCCAGTTCGACATGGCGCCATGCGGATCTATCGCACGAACTCGGAAGGCGTAGAGTTGATTGTCTTTTAGGTTCTTAGAACCTTTCAGCTCCGCGGCGCCGACTCCCGAGGCCGTCTTGGCCGCCGCGATTTTGGGAATATCGAGCAAGCTTTTTTGAGGATCGTCGGGCGTGACGATCTGAAGGTGGTAGCTCAAAACATCGGCGGGATCTGGGTCTGTCGCAGGCAGCCAGCGCAGCGTCTCCTTTCCGGTCATGATGCCGTCGGTTACCGGCTCGCCTTTGGGAGCTGAAGGGGTCGTATTGACACTCAGGAAATATTTCTTCGCCGACGGGGTGCGCGCGCCGGCCAGATCCTGAGCTTCCACCCACCACAAGTAGGCGGTTTCATTCTTCAGCAGGGCGGTGGTTTTCAGGGTCGTGCCATCCACGCGCTTGCCATCCAGCACCGGTGCGCCACCGTCGGCCGGAGCGATGGAAAGCAGATAGTGAATTTTGTCTCCGGGATCAATATCGCCTTGGTACTGCCAGGAGAGTTCCACGCCCGTCAGTTGATAGGTGGTAGCGCTATCCAGAGGCATGGCGAGTTCGAAAGGCGAAGGCGGGTCATTGACCAGGTTCAAGATAAAGCTCTTGGCCGGGCTCCAAGCGGACAGCGCGCCCTCATCGTCCCGGGCGCAAATGCGATAGAACCATTTGGTATTATCGGTCAGATCCGGTATGCCGGCATGGGCTTCACCGTTTTTCACTTCAATCTGGCGGCAATCCGGTGGGAAAGCTCCGTCCCGATCGAATTGAACCAGGTAATCGAGAGACGAAGGCAAGTCGCTCTTGTCGGGATCTGAGGCGGCTCTCCAGGTGATTTCCGGCAGCGGCGCTGAAACGACGCTGCTATCAGGCAGAATGGGGAATCCCACCGGCCGCGGCGGAGTGTTGACTTGATTGAAGAAGAACCACCCGACATCCTGGGACCAATTCGACGCGACGCCCTGCCCATCTTCGGCCCGCACTCGAATGCGGTATTCCCGATCATCGCTCAGGAGGGCGTAGTTTTTCAAACCGTTCACGGGAGCCGATGTGTCGCCGAGCGTCTCGTCCAACAGCGGCCTGGAAAAATCCTTCTCGGCGATCTGAATGCGATAGCGAACCACATCCTTAGGATCAGGATCCGTAGACTTGCCCCACATGAGCATTCCATCGGGTTTCAATTCTTCGCCGGCCATGGGACCCCGCCAGAGCGGCTGAGATGGAGTCGTGGATACGCTGAAACGTCCAATCTGCATGGAAGGCGTAACACTGCCGGTGTTGTCAATTGCATCCACCCGCCAGAAATAGGAGGCGTCGTTTTTTAGCGGTTTTTCGATCTGCCAGGAGGTCTGATCGGATTCCATCACCAGCGTACAGGCGGGCGAAAATCTTTCATTCGCGCTCACCAAGAGGCGATAGCGAAGGCTGGAAAGAGGATCCGGATCCGTGGTCTTCTCACAGGAGAAGGCTGGTTGAAGTTGATAGACTAATTGATCGGGCTTGGGCTCGAGCAGGGCGAAGGGGAGCGGCGCTTCTTCCACCAGGTTCACGTAGAAATGATCTACCGGCGTCCACTTGCCTGTTTCAAAGTTGTCGTTCGCCCGGGCACGCCAGAAGTACTGGGCATTGTCCAATAGATCTATGGGAGCTGCCCAGGAGACCAATCCGGATGCGGCGCGCAGGTCGCTCTGCATGGCAAGAACCGCGGTTCCGGCGGAATCCTGACAAATCTGAATTTCATAGACGATGGGATCGCCTTCGGCATCGCTGGAACCCTGCAGTTTTAGAGCCGGGCGCGTCTGTTTCACCACCTGATCGCTCGGTGGAGCAGATGGCTGCGGAGACGTGGGAAGGCTGTTCAGGCGCAGTGTCATCTGCGCCCAGTCGCTCCACTGCGAGCTGTGAGTCATGCTGACCCGCAGGGTATAGAATTCTCCGTCGGCAAGCCTGGCGCCTGCCACGGCGGCTTGAGGCTGCCGCCCTGTTTTTTCGCCGCTTTCCCACGAAGCCGGCTCCATAAAGGAGACCCCCGAGCCAAGCTGCATTTTATAGGCCTTTTGCGGCTGACCCAGAATGTTGCGAAACTTCCAGCCCACGACCGGTGAGTGATCCACCACGTGGAGGGAATCTGCCTCCTCCACCAGGTACACATCCGTGATATAGCTTCTGGCCACCTCTATGGGGCAAGAAATCTCGAATTCGGGGTGGTCTTCCAGACTGAATATCAGGTTCTCGCCCGCCGCCGCTCGAATGGCGCCTTCCTTGGCGGAACTATAATTCCGGACGGATCCGGTCAGACGATATATGCCGCTGGCGGCTTCCGTTTCCCAGGCCAGCGCGACCACGCCCCGCGAATCACTGGAACTGGACCGCAGGCGAACTGCCACCCAGTCCGCGTGATAGGGATTGCGATCCGCGGCCTGTACTTCCAGGTAGATGGGCGCCTTCAAACATAGAGGATAAGGCCAGTCCGTGGAGAAATCGGGATCGCCGTGCAGTTGGAAGGAAGTGACCTCCAGCGGCACATTCACGGCGTCCGAGGGAGGCAGTTCCAGCGGCGGATCGCACAACACCATTTTCTGCCCGGGGGCATCGCGACCATCTCGGATGTGAGTCTCCAATTCCCCGGCGGCCAGCGGACCAAAGTAGTTTCCGACGAAATCCAGATCGCTATCGAGGGCATCTATTGAGACATCAAATCCCTCACTGGAAAAGAAGACATTGTCCCGGAAGACCGTCTGCATCTTGGCGGTGACAAAGAGGTTGTGGGCCTTTCTGCCCGATTCGTTGGATAACAAAACATTGCCGGTGATTTTGGAGACGGCGCCGGTTACGGTATTCGAGCCGTACAGCCCGCCGCCCTGATACCGGGCGCTATTATTTTCGATTAGATTGCCGGATATTTGCGGTGAGCTGAAGGAAAAGTAGATTCCACCGCCGTGTTCGCCCGCGGTGTTGGCCTGAAAGACGTTTCGCTTAATAATCGCATTGGAATAAAAGAAGCAGGCCAGGCCGCCGCCATTTTCCTGAGCGCGATTCTCCAGGAAGAGGCAGTCTTCGATATAGGGCGAGGCGAATTCGTGGCAATAGATGCCGCCGCCGTAGAGGCTGAAGTTATGGCGAAGCGTCAGATGCGTAAAATAGGGAGATGATTTGCGGCAGTGGATGGCGCCGCCCAGGAACTCTCGCGGCGTGCCTTGGGCGGGCGTGCCCCCGTATTCAATGATGCAATAATCCAGCCGCGATCCTTTGATGAAGGCGCCGCTTTCATCATAGGAGAGGGTGGTGTCCAAGGTCGCAAAGCGAAGGCTGCCCCAATCGCCGGGGGCGGGATTAGCGGAGGCGCTGGTGAAGAGGATCGGTTCAGACGGCGAGCCGATGGCTCGCAGGTCGCCTTCGACGATCAGGCTCGTTCCACGGCTCAGCTTTATGGTAACGCCAGGCTTGATTGTCAGAGTGCTTCCGGGTGCAATGACCAGGTCATCCGAAAGGTTGTAAGGGCTGCCGATCTTATCCCAAACCACTGCTCCAACAATTCTCACGCCGGCGGAAGCGCAGGCGAGGTTTGGCAGACCGGCGGCAAGGATTAGCGCGAGCATCGAACCTATGAGGGAAAGAAGCCGTCTATTCATGGGGAACAGCCGCATTTTTTAACCGATTTTATTTGGAGCATACCTCACCCTGGGAGGCCCAAAAACCCTGAAATATAATAGTAAAGCGGCCAGGGAAGAACAAGCTTTTTCACACAGGATTTGACCCCTGCGGCAGGGATATTCCGCATCGTACCCAGCGAATTTGCGAACAAAAAAGGGAGGACCCCTCCAAATAAAGGTCCTCCCGGCGGTGAGATTTGGCGAGTCTTATTTGACCAGCATCATTTTCAGGGTGCGAACAGCGCCTGGGGCGTGCAGGCGGCAGAAATAGAGCCCCGACGTCATAGGCCAGCCGGCGGCGCTCTTGCCATCCCAAGTTAGGCGATGGATGCCGGCTTCGAGCAGGGCATTATCAAGCAGGCGCGCAACCTCGCGCCCCTGCAAATCAAAGACCGCTACAGTTACCGGGCCGCTTTGCGGAAGCCGGACGTCAAACTGCGTCGCCGGGTTGAAGGGACTGGGGAAATTCGGCCCTATGGAGTAATCCGTGGGCAGAGGCAGGGCAGACGCCATGGCTTGCATAGGTTGAATTTCGGCTCGACCATTGACATCCACAGACTCCAGACGATAGTAATAAGGCTTCTGTGCCAGTATTTCAAAGCCATCCACGTAGCTGTAGTCGTAGCCGGTGGCGCCGCTGCCCTGGCAGAGCAGCTCGGGATTCGTCTCATAGCCGGCCACGACCACCGGGTCGGCGAAGGCTTCGTCTTCCGAACGAAGCACGCGGTAACCCAGGGCGTCTATTTCAGATTCTGAGGACCAAGCGAGGATGATCTTGGCATAACCCCCGGTCGCGTAGAAGGCGGATAGGCTGACCGGCAGGGAGTAATCGGGCGAGGTGGTATAGCAGCCGTAGCCGATCAGAGACCAGTACCCTTGAGGATCCTGAGTCTTGATGGCATAGAAATAATATCCCGGGGGAAAACCGGCCATGTAGATTCGCCAAGATGACGCTCCGTTGAAGGAAGATGGCTTGCCAGAGGTGCCAACGGAAGTGGCGTTATTCCAGGCTGATTCGCTATTGATGATCGTGGAGGCAAAGCGGATATCGAAATCGGCCACATTGCCAGATGAGGCGTTGCTTCCATCGTCATAGCTGGAGGTCGGAGACCAGGTGGAATTGACGTAATTCTGGTCCTCATCGCCGGTGATATTGAATCCCGCCACGGTGGCTGGTCGGGTGGCATCCACGGTGACCGTTCCCGTGGAATCGGTATAGCCGCTATAGGCTGCGACGATCCTGCCGGACTGGTTCGAATTTGTGATGGCCGTGTAGCGGTTGGAGATGGTCGGATCGAAATTCTCAAATCCGGAACCGCCAGTTTCTGTCAGTGTGCCGGTGACGGACCAATCCGCCGAGACGTCGGTGACGAATTCGCCCAGCGAATTGTAACCAGCGACATACATGTACTGGGTGACGTTGTAGGAGTCGCCATTGGGAGCGCCGGCGATTTCGAGAGCCCCGATTTCAGACCCACCGCCGCCCGATGCGGCCCGAATCTTGATTGAAGCTACTGAGGTATTGGCCGTGATCTCATATTGGGTCGAATCGTCGGCCAGCGCGACATTCACGGCGAAGATCCAGGGAGAACCGATCTGCGAGTCTACGTAGTAGAAGTTCCCCGACGAGTTGACGATAATGTTGATATAGGTGACGGAGGGCCCGCTCGAGACCGCGCGGAAATAGCCCCATGACGAAGTGGTGCTGAGCGATACGGTCACCGTCACGATTTCCGGATTGCCATAATTATCGTGCACCGTAACGGTCCAGGGATCGGATTCCACATTGGCCTGAGTGGCGGCTGGAATCGTGGTCAGATGCAGGTGATTGGCGTCATGCAGATTCGGAGTGGCGCTGGAATTCGCCGTGTTATTGCTGTTATCATAGGCCTGACAGCGGTAGTAGGAATATTTGGTGCCGAAAGCGTAGGTTCCGCTGTACGGCGAACCCGTATCTACTCCCAGACTATCCCAAGCGGATGCGTCATTGGAACCCTGCACTTCGAGGCCGGCCAGAGATCCATCCGTCCCCGCACCGGCGGTGCCGCTCCAGGTCATGGAGGCTCCTTCCATCAATGTCGTGGTCGTCGGCGCGGTGATGGAGGGGGTAGCCGGAGCTATTCCGTCGGAGGCGGTGATGTGCGGCGAAGTGGTGCTGGCGCAGTCGTTGCCCCAGACATCTTCAAATTCGCCATTGCCGGTCGTGAACTGCACCGTTGGCGTGGCCCCGCGGTCGCCCAATTCGGCCACCGTGAGGGTGATAGAGGTCGTTCCGGAAGATCCCAGCGGTGAGAGCGCGGAAACCGCCTTGGTTCCATTGAACGTTACGGTCCAGTTATCTATCGCTTGAGCATTGTTGCCGGGAGTAGTAACAGACTCATCGAAAAAAACGACAATAGTCGTCAAAGCCGTGGCGGTTGCTGAGGCCGCCTGGGGTTGAGTCTCATCACTGGCGTTGAGCCATCCGATCCCCTGGTTCACCCCCGAGGTCGTGGACCAAACCAGGGTGGAATAGGTGGGAGGATCCCAGACGCCGACCGCCATGCGAATGGAGCGGTAGGTGGGGGCTGCCAGGCCGGCCACGATGGCCGAGGAGCCCGAGACGAGGTTGCCGTTCGTTGGACTGGTTAGAGAAACATCATTTGTCAAACTGGTATACACATCCGGCGTGCCGGTACCGTCCGAGGTGGTATAGCGCTCCAGGTTGACGCCGTAAATCGTTCCATCCCAGTTCGCGGCGCTATTCGAGGAGAGCGGCACATCATCGCCGTTAATCACATTGGGCTCGCCGGAGCCGCCCTTGCTGTAGGTGTCAAAGATGAGCGTGCCGGCCGTGGCGTCCACCGCAGCCGGAGCTAATGGTCCGGGATCATTTGCCGGGATAAAAGCGGTGGAGATGACCCTGCCCTGATCATAAACTGCAAATTGGATTAGGCCGTGAACGCCAGAAAGAAAGGTTGGATTTAGGGGCAGAGTGAATTGGCCTTGCGCATTTGTGTGCGCCGTAACCTCAGGCAAATCGAATCCCTTGTAGGCAAACGGCAACGCATGGATTTTGGGATCCAAATCCATCCGGACGACCGCCCCGAAATGGGTCAGAGTCTGATTAGGCTCAAAGCCCGAACCCGTCAGGATTACCTCGGCTCCATTATGGACTGGGCCGGGATTGGCGACGGCCAGCTCCGGCGTGTACTGATCTTCGGATTGGGCGGGATTCGAGGCCAAGGCGAAAATGGCAAATCCCAGCGCCAGGAAGATTGCTACCCCCCATTGTCGTTCCATCATTCCCCCATGCAGCACATTGATTCGTTTCAAAGGCATCCAACCAAGACATTCATCGCGCAGCGCACAAGTTATTGATTTTAGGCCGATAAGCCCTATAAATGGGCCGATCCCTGCACCAGGAAAGGCCCAAGGTGCTGGTACGCTGCATAGCCATTTGGCCATCACAATTTGCTGACCAAAATAAATCCGAAAAGGCGCCGGAAATCAAGCTTTTTCTGTCTTATTGGGGGGGGGGTGGGGCGGGAGAGGTGGATCGGGCACTAAAGGGGTGACGGCAGGCACAAAGCAGGCGAAGATCCAGAATCCAAGCGGGAGAGCTACTTCAACCAGATAATTTTGGCGGAGGATCTAGAGTGGCCGTTTTGGGCCACCAGCCAATAGACGCCCGAAGCGATGTTTTTCTGGGGGAGCGCGAGGCGGTAAATTCCCGCCTCTGGGTAGGTATCCTGCCAGAGAGGCGTCGAGCGGCCCATGATATCGAGCAGGCTAAAGGCGACTTTCCCACCTTCAGGCAACTGGATGGAAATGTGAAGATCGCCATTGGCCGGGCGGGGGAAGACATCGAGCAACCGGATGTCATGATCTGCCGGGGGATTCGAAGATATTAGGCCCGCGATGCCATTCCAGGCGACCAGCGCCGAATCCGCATTGGCGCGAAGATCCGCCAAATTCTCGCCCGCCAGGACGGCAAAAACCACCTGGACACAATCGCCCGCGGCCAAAGAATAGGGGCCGGCCGTCAGCAGTATGGCCTGGTCCGACGCTGTGCTGCTGCTCGTCTTCACCATGCCTTCGGACATGAAGGCGTACTTGGTGGAATCCGACATCCGGGGCTTGGTGGGAGGACCGGTGCTGGGGTAATCCGCAAACAGATCAATCACGCGATAGGAAAGCAAACTGCCCTCCAGGAGCGCCGTCCCATAGTATTGCTGGTCGGCGTCGCGGTTGTAGGCGCTGTAAACATAGCCCATATTCCGCAAGGGATCCCAACTGGCTTTATTATCAAAATTGAAGATCAAGTCCCAATCCATATATAGTCCGAGATAGAGGCTGGATAGGGGCTGGAGCGTGCGATTTTTGGCTGTATACGAAATAATAACGAAATCATCTCGTGGAGGCAAGCTCCAGGCATAGCTGTGTTGAATTACGGCCAGACCCACCTGTTGCTCAATTAGAGGAGCACCGGAATCCTTGAAAATCGCCGATCCTTCTTGATCCGCGAAAGTGCCGGGAAACAGAGCCAAATCCCCGCCCGGGGTGACCTGCCAGTCGAAGCGGTCTTCATAATAATTGGATGCGCCATAAGCGCAATCGCTGACCTTTTCGGTGTCCACGCCGGCCATCAGCGAACCCAAATAGAGGGCATTGGGCCCGTCCTGCGGGAAATAAAATCCGGAAGCGGGCGGAGGATCCGAGAGGTCCGTATATTTCTGATAGCCGATCTGTCCGAAATTGGTCAGGGTCAAGGCGACGGCGCCCGTGTCATGATCAGCGAAGGCGGGGCTGATCCAGACCGGCCAATTGATCGAGGAGGAGTAGAAATTCTCCGCGCTGACGGAGAAAATCAATTCAACCTCGCTGTCAGCCGCAGCAAAAGGAGAAACCGAGACGGTGTAGGGGGAGGCATCATTGCTGATGGTTTCGCCGGCTCCTATTTCCGGGATGGTCCAGAGGCTTTGACTGACCGTCAACGGATATCCGGGAGGACTGAGAACGATCTGAACATTGGAGGTTGCCTCCCCTTCGTTTTTCACGGTGAGGATCAGCGCAGCCTGCTCGCCAGGGTCAAGTTTGCCATCATAGTCGCCGATTATTTCGGAAACATCCAATTGTTGTATGACAAGGCCCGGCGCGGTTTCGGCCAGGGCTCGATAGGCATTTACGCGGCCGGATCCGAGAAGCCCGACGTAAAGAGGATTTTTAGCAGATATGTCATCCGCCGTGCTGACAATTTGAGCGAAGATCTGCTGGGCGCTCCAAGTTGGATGATAGGCTTTCACCAGGGCGCCGACACCTGCCACCAGCGGAGTTGCCATGGAGGTCCCGCTTGAAGTGCCGTAACCGCCCGGCGTGAGCGAAAGGACGAGAAGGCCCGGCGCGCAAACGCGAACCCAGTCTCCATAGTTGGAGCCGGTGGATCCGCCCACCTTGACATCATTGGGATCGGTCATGGCGACCGAAAGCACACCATCATACCCAGCCGGGTAATGGGGATAGGAACTACTCTGGTTTCCGGCGGCGGCCACGACCAGACAACCCTGGGCCAATGCGTCGTTGATGACGTCCCGCTCGTAGGAATTCGAATACTGGCCTCCCCAGGAAAGACTGATAATGTCGGCTCCATTGTGGGCGGCGTAGGTGATGCCTTCGAGGCCATAGTAGATATAGGAACCGGCGCCAGTGCGAATGGGCATGACCCTGCAGGCCGGGGCCATGCCGACGACGCCGCGGCCATTATTCATCACTGCTCCGACCAAGCCGGCGGTATGCGTGCCATGATAGTCATCGGGGATATCGGGCGAGGGATTGTTATCCATGAATTGTCCATCGCCATAAAAATCCCAGCCGCGGATATCATCAACATAGCCGTTTTGGTCGTTATCAATCCCGTCGCCATCGGTCTCGCCGGGATTCTGCCAGATGTTGGCGGAAAGGTCAGGATGTTCCCAGTCCGTTCCGTTATCAACGATAGCCACGACGACGGAACCGTCGGAGTGGGTCAAATCCCAAGCGGCCGGCGCTTGCATTAGAGGATAAAACCACTGATCGCCGTACAGCGGGTCGCCGGGAACTTCCAAAATTCGGCGCGGCGGCTCTCCACCGCCGTCAGAGGTGCGGCGATCCGGGCCGGCTTCGGCATAGACCGCGCCGCGCAATTTGCGCACTTCACCCAGCGCCGCGACCAGATCTTGTGGACGTTGAAGCTCCAGGCGCAGAACTCGCCTCAATCCCAGGGGATCGGATTTTAGCCTGCCCTGGACGGCCGGTTTGATCAATACCCCGGCGAAACGATTTATCGCGGCATTCAATTCCGAGTCGCCGGTTTCCCAATGCCGGCCGAGCTGTCGAGGGCTGAGCTGGCTGCTCCATTTGAGGTAAATCGTCGTGGCCGGGGCTGTATCCGCCCTTAAAGCAATGGACTGAAAACAGATCAAGCCCAGAAGGGCCACCGCAAGAGCAAGAAATGGTCGGAAGAATCGCATAAGCAGACCTTAATTAATTAACCGCGGCGGGGCATAACCCTCGGTCGTGGTTCAGTTAGATGGCCGTAATTCCTATTCCATCTTCTTAAAGGTATCTTTCCCGCCGCACTTGGGGCACTCCTTGGGCTGGCAGCGGCCTTCCTTGAATGAAAATTCTTCATTTTCGACTCCCTCAGAAACTGAGCCGACTGTGTTCCTTCATAATGCATTGATCCATGATGACCTTGACGCCAGCTTCCTGGGCGCGCTTGGCGGCTTCCACCTGGACGACGCCCTCTTGGAGCCAGAGGTAGGGGATGTGGAGCTTGATGACTTCATCCACGATGCCGTCCACGGCGTCGGGCTGGCGAAAGACGTCCACCAGGTCAATCGGTTCAGGGATGCTGGACAACGTCGGATAGCAGATATCCCCCAAAATATCCTCCAGCTTGGGATTGACCCCGACGACCCGGTACCCATTCTCGATCAGATAGCGGGCCACCCCGAAGCTGGGACGCGAAGCATTGTCCGAGATGCCGATCACGGCAATGCTGCGGACTTCGGCGAGGATCTCGCGAATCAGGCGGGGATCAGACCATGATGATGAGGATTTTCCGGTGCGGCCTCGCGGCATTACGACTCCCTATCTCCCCTGAAGAACAGCTTACCTTGACAGATGGGCATCCAATTTCGTTTGAATCTGCGCCTTGGGCACGGCGCCAATGATCTGTTCGACGGGCTTGCCTTTGTCGAAAAGCAGCAGCGTGGGAATGCCCCGGATGCCGAATTGCGCGGCGATTTGGGGATTTTCATCCACGTTCAGCTTTCCGACCTTGAGGCGCCCCTGGTAATCTTGGGCGATCTGCTCGACGATGGGGGCGAGCATGTGACAAGGGCCGCACCACTCCGCCCAGAAGTCCACGAGGACGGGCAGTTCGCTCTCCAAAACATCCTGCTTAAAGCTGCTGTCGCTAAAATGAGCGAGTGATTTCATCATTCTCCTGATAGGTTTCGGTTCCTATTTTCATTCCGAGTTTTCGGTGGGACTGGGGGTGATCCCCAGGCTGCTGCGTGTCACCGCCGCGAAAACAAAGGAGCAGGGGCCGGGCCCTTCGACCGCGCGGCAATGAGTCTCCAACCCTTCGACCTCGGCGCCACAGACGGATCGCAGGATGCCGGCATAGAATCCGCGCAAGAGATGGCAGACAGGATCACTTGCCTTGAGATAACCCTCGGCAAAGGCGCTGTGATAGACTTCCAATTCAAGCGTGCAATGGCCGATGCTCAGGTTGATGATCTCGGGTCTTCCCCACCCCATCTGGCGGACCAGCCGTGTCATGAAGCGCACGGCCTCGTCATCCTGCAGCAAGGCGGCGGAGCGAAAATAGTCTGTCAGGAGCCGGCCCTGGCGCAGGGCGCTGCGGTAAAGCACCAGACCGACTTTCTCTGCTCCCAACTCCGCCTCCATCCCGCGCTGGAACTCCGTCAAGGATTCCGGCGGCAGCAGCAGATAGCGGCTCCCTTCGTAGAGAAGCGCACCGCCTTCGGGCAGATCCTGAAGGTTTTCAATGATCTCGTTGCCCAAGAATGATCCTTATGGAATGGCCGTTGATCATCGAGTTGCAGGGATTCTCAACCTGAATATACGGAGTCCGAGACCGGAAAGTCAAGTAGAAGAGATAAAAATGGCATGAAAATTCAGCTCATCCCAGGCGACTCCGGATGGCCATCAGCCAATTTGAAGATCAATCCTGAAGCGCCATCCAACCTCGAATCTGCTCATAGCTCAGATGAGCGCTGGCATCCAGCCTGAGCCCATTCTGCCAACCGAAGGCGCCGCCCGGTTCATGCACCCAGGCCAGATTGGCGCGCAGCCATTCGGGCCCCAAACCCAGACCCACGTGGTTGAAGGAGCGGTTTTCGCCATGATCAACAGACCAGCCGATTCTGGCGCTCATCAGACCAAAGGCATTGAACTCAAATCCCAGCCGGGAGGACCACCCGCCTTCGCGATCTCCACCTCCCCAAGCGCCAAAGAAAGCCGTTGTGGCGGTTTCGTATCCGCCATTCAGATTGCGTCTTACCAGGAGTTTCTGCAATTCTCCGACTGCCACAATGGTGCACCACTGATTCTCAAAGCTCAACCAGTGCAGGTCGGCGCGGAAGGTCTGAGGCAGCATTTCAATGTCAATAGCATTCTGGAATTCGACGCGCCCGCCGAGATTTTGAACGGTCAAGCTCAAAGTGAGACCGCGCTTTATCGGCCGGGCAAAACGCGTGCGAAGGTTGTCATCCTGATTCCCTATACGGCCCAAAGTGGTTTGGGGCAGAAGGCCGGAATAGAGCGCGCCCAGATCGAAGGCCATTTTATAGGTTTTGGAGCCCGTCTCGTTGATGGGGAGGAAATTGGCTTTCTGGGCAGTGAGGATTTTCAGACCCAGCCCGACCGCGAGATTGCGCCAGGGCCTTCCGGCGATCAGCAGGGCGCTTCCCTCCTCAGGAGGACGATCGCTCCCCTCGACCCCATGACGCAACATATAGCTGGCTCCGATGTAGCCGAATTCGGTGCGGGCGGAGGCGGTGATGACCAGAAAATCGTAGCCTCGGGTGAAATAGGGTCTGGGAGAAGAATAGATGCTACCCGCCAGATCGCCCGTGATGGTTTGCGCGGCCGGATTCAGCAGGCCACCGGCGGCCTCGCCCAACAATGCTCCGCAGCCGCCCATGCCTTCAGATCGAGCGCCGACGCCCAGGAGAAGCATCTTTCCGGCCGTCTGGATATCCGCCGCCCAAGACATAGCGGGCAAAAAGAGAACCAGAGTTATCAGAGCAGCCGATGAAACCTTCATACTCGAACATCTCGCGCGGCGGGCCCATCGTATTCATAGGCGGGCGGGCCGAGTTTGCGCATCGTTTTTTCGCGGGTCCACTCCTCGTGCACGTGCGCCACTAATCCAGGCACGCGGCTGATGATAAAGAAGCCCTTGCCCAGCCTCCAATCGAAGCCCATTTCTGAGGTGATCGCGGCCATGGCGCCATCCACATTGAGCGGCAGCTCCTTGCCGGAGGTGCGCTCCAGCTCGTCCTGGATTTCCACGGCGATTTCGATATGGCGGCCCTTATAGCCAATGCGCTCGGCGATCTCCAGCAGTTTCACGGTGCGCGGATCGCGCTTGTGAATGCGATGGCCGTAGCCGGGCATCCGCTTGTTCTTTTCCTTGAATTCGGCCACGAGTTTGGCGGCCAGGTCCTTCGCAGCGCCGTCTTTTTTGGCCCAATCCTGCAGAATCCGTGCGCACTGCTCAATGGCGCCGCCGTGCGAGTCCCCGATGGTGAGCACCCCGGCGGCGACGGCGGCGTTCAGAGGATTGCCGCCGGAAAAGACCGCGCGCGCCGCCAGGTTGGAGGGAGGCGTGGGGCCGTGATCAATGGACGATACGAGCAGGGCCTCCATCATGCGGCGCTGCTGGTTGTTCGGCAGCTCGCCTTTTAAGATGAGGTAGATGACATCGGCGAAAGACAGGTGTTCCATCAAATCCGCGATGTCATAACCACGAACGCGGATTTGGCCGCCGCTGACGTCGGTGATGGCGGTTTTCCAAATCTGTTCTGCCATTTAAACCTCGCAGAGAATTTTCAGGCGCAAAATACTAAAATTTGGCAGGCATTGCAAGAAATTTTCACCCGACTCGCTGCGACATGGCCTCGTGCAGGAGATTGCGCTTGACAAGCCCCCTGAGCTATTGTATATTGACCTCAAATTGCCTTGAAAATGCCAGCATGAGTTGTTAAATTGATAGCAATGCAAGATCGGACGGTTGAGGTGATCAAAAGAGCATCCGCCGCCATGATCGCGGCGGCGGGACGGAAAAGAAGGTGTAATCCTAAATTCCAAATCCAATTAGCCGCATGAAGTGTGATTTGCCATCACGCAAAGGGGGACGGAATCTACAAAAGATCTGATATAGAATCCAACACAACCTAAGCAAGAAGGAGCCTTACCATGGCCAAACGTCTCTCTCTCATCCTTATCCTCATCCTTCTGGCTCCCGCGCTGCTCTGCTCGGCCAATTGGAATCTCCTGCGCAAGCTCACGCCTCCGCCAGTTATGACCGGCCTGGAGGACATGCCTGCCAATGTCCGAATTGCCTACCCCCCCTATAAGGGGACGCCTCTGCTCAGCACGGATCTGATCGGCGACACGGTTACGGTAGGCGATACCTGGTGGGAGACCCAGCACAACAGCCAGATCGGCCGCATGATCGTCGTAGATGATTCGGGATATGTGCACATCGTCTGGACGAAGGGTTATGAGAATGGATCAACAACCCGCCACGTCTATTACAACTACATCACCCCCCAGGGCAACATTGGGATCCTTGGTGGAATTGTGGTGGATGCTGCACAGCGGGCTGGATTTACCACCTTGGTCGTTGATGACGAGGGTCGAGCCTTCCCGGCTTTCCACCAAATTACCAGTACTTCAAATCCCCATACGGCCGTAGCCTACGATCTTTTCCCGCACATCGGGGCATTCACGATAATGGAGCTGCCGTGGCTGAACGGTGAAGATCGCCCTTTAATTTGGCCGCGCATCGCCCGGAAACCCAATGGCGAAATGCTGATTCTGAGCCGCGAGAATGGATCCAGCGCGCAGACTTGGAGTTGGGGGACTTACGACCCCATCGGTTTTACCCTGACTTTTACGGATCAGATCGAAACGGAGCCATCATCTTCGATTTCCAACGAGGTGGCGGCGTCGAGGATCTCCAATCGCGTGGGCGCGGCCTATACGGCGACCGCCTTTCCGGGGCTGGGCTATTCTTCGGGATCGGATATCCATGCGATGGTGGACGATGATGGACTGGACCTCAATTTCGACAATTGGTGGAATGTGACGAACTTCCTCCCGCCGGATTCGTCCTTCCTTCCGGATACGCTCCTGGCAGATGCGGATACGCTGCGCGCCTGGGCAGATTGCAATGTCTTCTTCGACAGGAATGACGTCTGCCATATTACCTTCACGACCATTTCCTGGTTTACACTCGAAGGCGGATTGAGTTACTACAACGCCTCCTGTATCTGGCATTGGTCGGAAGCCTATCCCAACGAGTACCAGATGGTGGCTCGCGCCTGGGAGCCCGAAAATACCGTTCAGTGCGGCAATTGGAATTTCCGCTGCCAGCGGCCGCTGCTGGGCGAAGATCCTGAGACGGGATACCTGTACTGCATGTATCAGCAGTATGATGTGGATACGTCGCATATCTCTGCCGGAGGCTATCCCTCGGGCGAAGTTTACATCTCCGTCTCCATGGATGGCGGCCTCTCCTGGGCCGTGGGGACCAACGTCACCAACACGATCACGCCGGGCGGAGCTCTGGCTGGCGAGTGCGCTTCGGAATTCTATCCCTCGATGGCGGAGAAAGTTGATGGCTACTGCCACCTGACCTACGTCTTTGACTACGACGCTGGACAGGGGGATCCGCCGTCTCTTGAAGGATCGATCACTTTGAATCCCATAAAATACCACAAGGTCCCGGTGGAAGGCATCGCTCAGACTCCGCTCATGGATCCGTACCCCTTCCATGTGGAGCACGTCTATAATCCGACAGGAGTGCGCACTGAAACGCCCTTGCCGAAATCGTTTGGTCTGGAGCAAAACGCCCCCAATCCGTTCAATCCCACGACGACGATTCGGTTCAGTCTGGAAAATCTCAGCGAAGTAGCGCTGGCAGTGTATAACCTGCGCGGCGAAAAGGTAGCCACCTTAGCCCACGGCGCGTATTCGGCGGGAACTCATACGATAGGGTTTAATGGATCCGGTCTGGCTTCCGGCATCTATATCTATCGTCTGGAGGCGGCCGGGCGGACTCTGGAACGAAAGATGGTGCTCTTGAAATAGAGCCTGGGGGTTAGGGACAAGTGTCTGGAAAAGATAGGGGCGCAGCATGCTGCGCCCCTACTTCTATTTTAGGGGTTTTGGGAGACCCCCAGGCGTTTTAATGTCCCTTGCCCGACAGGATCACTCCCACAGTGGAGAGAATGATCTTCAGGTCGAGAGCCAGGGACATGTTTTCGAGGTAGAAGAGATCGTAGCGGAGCTTATCCATGACGTCCGTCAGGGATTCGTCATATTTGTGTTTCACCTGCGCCCAGCCGGTGATGCCGGGCTTGACATTCAGGCGGCGCTCATAAAGGGGGATGGAATTGCGGAACTGGTCCACAAAAGCGGGCCGTTCGGGCCGAGGGCCGACCAGGGACATGTCGCCCTTCAGAACATTGATAAACTGCGGCAGTTCATCAAGGTGCAGCCGGCGCATGAAACGGCCCACGCGGGTAATTCGAGGGTCATCTCGGCCCGCCCAGACAGGCCCGGTGCCGACTTCAGCCTCGTGCACCATGGAACGAAACTTGACCAGTGAGAAGAGTCTGCCTCCGCGCCCGACGCGCTGCTGGGTGTAAAGCGCCGGGCCGCGGGAGTTGAAGCGAATGGCCAGGGCAATCAGGAGCAACAGCGGAAGCCCGCACACCAGGACGATCAAGGAGACCAGGAAATCAATGGCGCGTTTCAGGGTGCGTTCCCCGGGGGAAAGGAGATCGGGAAAAACTTCTATGAGCGGAACCCCGCGGATGGCGGCCGTTCTCAGCGGCCCGTAAAGGGCGTCCGTCAGATCCGGCAGCATTTTGACCGCGACCCGCAGATTGGCCAGGCGCGATATTATCCCGGGGAGTTGATCCCGATCCGCCGGCGAAGGCGCCAGAATGACCTCGCGGATGCTGAGTTGCCGGACAAAGGTCTCAGCCTGGTCCGCAGACCCCAGGACTTTGACGCCCAAATACTCTTCTCCGGAATCGCCATTCAGGAATCCGCAGATGCGATAGCCCATGCCGGGGACTCGCTGGATCTGGCGCAAGAAGCCTCGGGCACGCTCGTTGAAGCCGATAATTAGGGCGTTACGCAAACCGATGCCGCGCGCCAAGAGCCGGCGCTGCACCAGGCGCACCGCCGCCCGCCCCCCACCCACGAAAAGGATCAGGAATCCCCAATAGGACATCAGAACGACCCGGCTGGGAGAAAGGGGCTGGCGCAGATCTATGGTGATCAAGAAGATGATGAAGATGCCTACCAGCGAGGCGCGGACCACATTGAAGACGATGTCCACCGGACTCTGGCCGTAGAGCGTGCGGTACATGCCTCGCAGCACGAAAATAGCCAACCAGCCGGCGCAAACTATCAACGAGGGAATCAGGAGGTGGCGAAATTCGGGCGCCACCGAGACGGCACGGAACCAGCCCGTTTCAAAGCGCAGGAAATAGGAAGCGGCGTAGGCCAGATTCAAAGCCGCCAAGTCGCCGAGGAACAGAACAATTTTTTCGCGTGAAATTTTCACAGGCCGTATTGCTCTTGATAATACTTCTGATATTCGCCGCTCTTGACTCGCCGCCACCATTTTTCATTTTGAATATACCAATCCACGGTCTGCTTCAACCCCGCCGCAAAATCATAGGTCGGCTGCCAGCCCAGTTCGCGCTTAATTTTGGAGGCGTCAATAGCGTAGCGTCGGTCGTGGCCGGGGCGATCCTTCACGAAGGTAATCAGGGATTGCGGTTTGTTCAGAATTCGCAGCAGCTCCTGAACCAGCATCAAGTTATGCCATTCATTTGACCCACCGATGTTGTAAACCTCGCCCTTTTTCCCCTTTTCGAGCGCCGCCCAAATCGCTCGGCAGTGGTCTTCAACGTGCAGCCAATCGCGGACGTTCATGCCGTCGCCATACACGGGCAGAGGCTTGTCCTCGAGGGCGTTGGTGATCATCAAGGGGATGAGCTTTTCGGGAAATTGATAGGGGCCATAATTGTTGGAACAGCGAGTGATCAGGGCGTCCATCCCATAGGTATGAACATAGGCGCGCACCAGGAAATCCGCCGAAGCTTTGGAAGCGGAATAGGGGCTGTTGGGCGCCAGCGGGGTCGTCTCGGAAAAGGCGCCGATTTCGGGCAGAGAACCGTAAACCTCGTCGGTGGAAATCTGGACAAAACGCCTGACACCGTGCTTCAGGGCCAGATCCAGCAAAACCTGCGTTCCGGTCACATTCGTACGCAGGAAGACGGCCGGGCCGGTGATGGAGCGGTCCACATGGGTTTCTGCGGCAAAGTTGACGACGGCGTCGAAGCGCGTGGCGGCAAATACCTTCCCCATGCCATCGCTGTCGGCAATATCGGCTTTGACGAAGCGATAGCGAGGGTTCTTCTCCACCTCCCACAAATTCTCGAGATTGCCGCAATAGGTCAAGGCATCCAGATTGACCACGGAGACGTCGGGATGACTGCGCAGCAGGTAGTGGATGAAATTTGCGCCGATGAAACCGGCGCCGCCGGTGATGAGCAGGGATTTCATATTTAATCTTTTCGCGGCTTGGCCTGCCGCGCGACTTCTACGATGGCATCGAGCTTCTCTGAGATTTCTGAATCGATTTTTTCCTTGGGCACCAGTTTGGCAAGGATATAATAATCTGTCTTGCGAAGGAGATTTGGTAAGCCCAACTTAGCGAAATATGTGTCAAAAAGAGGATTCAGGAAGTCATCGCTAGCTTTGATATTCGGCGACCAAGGATCTGCTTTCTTCAATGTTTTTAATGCCGATGAGATGTCGGCAATGGAGTCTCGCATGGCTTGTTGTCTTGGCACCAATTCTGCGCGTCCAAAAAGGTCATCTCGCAGATCATGCCGGACATAAGCGAGAAGCGCCTCTTCAACACACAAATAATTCTCGAGCTCTTTTCGATTCCACATCAGCTTGTGCAAGTGGGGATTGGGGACTAATGCTTCCAGGCGGTCAAAGATGGCAATGCCAACCAAATCCTTCTTTGCTTCGCGAAGCCCAAAGAAATGATCTTCGGCTTTATTGGGTTGATTTTGCACATAATGAACAAAGACTCGTTCAAGATGAGGTAGAACTTCATGGTTAAGAGTCGCAGCTAAGCTTCGAAGAATTGCCAGATCGGTTGAACCCTCAAGATACAGCACCCATCCGCTCTGTTCGGCCAGATAATATTGCTCGAAACCGATCTCCTTCAAAGACTTGAGAACTTGGCTACCTCGGTCATCAATGCGATGAGGTCTGCCAACAAAAGCGATAACGATATCACGATCGGCCGCTTCATTCAGTACCACCTCTGAATGACTGGCAATGATAAGTTGAGAATCGTTTTTTTCTGCCACATCGGAAATCAGTTGATAAATCTGTCGCTGGCGCAGGATTTCCAAGTGGGCATCCGGCTCATCGAGTAAAAGCACAGTTCCGGGATTGGCATATAAATGGGCCAGCAACAGAAGAGTTTGCTGAAGACCTCGGCCGGAAGAAGATAGATCAAGCTGAGTGCCCCCAGGGTCTTTATAGCTCATTGTAATTTCGGCGTTGGCGACATTGTAGATTGGAGCAAGAAGTTCGACACCGAAAAGATCCTTGATATTGGACGTAAGGCTCGCCCATTTATTGGCTGTCTCAGCTTCATAGATTTTGTAACAAAGGTTCCGTAAGACCTGAGCGGTCTGTCCTTGACCTATAAGACTGCTTATCTCACCAGGTTGCTTTAGGTATTCACGGTCAGCCAATCCCGACATGGGTGGAAGAAAAGCGGTTCGTACGTCAGCGGCTGCCTCTGGAATTGGCATTCTCTCTGGCTGCAACCCTTGCGTGGTTCGAAGCGGACGGCAATAAAAGGACTCTTCATTGGCGAAATCGAATTCCAGGCCACACTCCCACTCTTTTCCCTTGGCAATGCCAGAAACCATTATGTCAATGCGGATATTCTCCGTTTTTTGAGTCTTGCCGTTCGCCTGAATAACATTTCGCACATGAAGATCGTGCCAAAGCAAGTTGACATTGGGAATAGGGATAGCCGTCAGATCGCGTCGGTTAATCGTGACTCCCGGTCGTTTTTCGGGCGATGCCTTCCCTCTTCGTTTTGCCATCCACTGCTGAAGCCCTATATCCCAAAGAGACAATGCCTGCAGCGCCGCTGTCTTGCCGGAGTTATTGGGACCGATCAGAACGACGGCTTTGCCCAGCTCGAATTCCTCATCTTCGAACTTTTTAAATCTTCTGATGCGGATATTGGTCAGCATAAATTGTCCCAGGTTAGGTCCCTTGAATTATTCAGGCCTGAGATAATGAGAACTCTATCCCGTTGAATGATTTTCCTTTTGGATGGGTTCCAGCCCATTATGGCTTTAGATACTTTCCCACCGCCAGCGCACTTCCCAGGACTCCCAAAATGATTCCGGTGAGGATCATGGCCCAAAATCCCGGCAGGATGAGATTTATGCTGGAGGAGAACTGGCCCTGCAAGGTGGAGGCCAAATAGGACAGGCCGATCCAGCCCAGAAGCCCTCCAACGCCACCCAGGATCACGCCCTGCCCCCAGTAAGTTCCGCGCCGGGCGCGCGGCGTGGCACCCAACAGGGACATCAAGCGCAAGGCCTCCCGCTGCCGGCCGATTTTCAGCCGCACGGCGTTATAGGTCAGGGCCAGTGAAATGACCAGAGCCGACAGGCCGAACATCAAGCCCCAGGTGTCGAGCTTTTGGCGGCCGAGGGAAAGAAGCCGCAGCAGTTCTTGATCGTACACCAGATCTTCGATGCCGTCGAGTTGTAGGATGCGATCCGCCTGCCGCCGGGCGGAATCCGGTTGCAGGCCGGCGGGGGACAACGTGATCAAGAAAGAGGCCGGCAGCGGATTCTCATCGAATATATTGAAGAGATTGGGATCGAATTCGCGTGAGAACTTGGCCGCCGCTTCCTCGCGTGACACATAGGTGATGCGCCAGCGCGGGTCGAAGGCTTGCAGCCGTCGCTGCAGATCGAGATGCTGGTCATCGGGAAGCGACAAGGCAATGAAGGCTTCGAATTGAAATTGGCCCAGCAGCCCACCAGCGGCGCGCTGGAGATTGAGTCGGGCATAGTAGTAGAATCCGAGGACAGCCACCGACAGGGTCAGAGTCACGGCCGCGACCAGCGAGTGCAGGACGCCACGACGTAATCCTTGAGTCCCTTCGCGCAGGGCGAACGCTAATCCCGTTATCATCGTGACGCTATACCTGGTTTATCCGACAGTTGTCCATTGCGCAAGCGCAGTACTCGTTTGGCAAGATGCTCATAGGGCTGCGAGCAGTGTGTGGCGGCCAGGATGGTTGTTCCCTCGGAATTAATTTCACGCAGATGATCCAAGATTTCAGCACCGGCTTCGGCATCAATATTCGTCAGCGGTTCATCGGCCAGGAGGATGAAAGGATGGTTGACCAGGGCTCGGGCAATAGCCGTCTTTTGCTGTTCGCCGGAAGACAGTTCGCCCGGCCGAGCGTGGGCGCGGCTCTGCAAACCAAAACGAAAAAGCAGGCGATTGACCTGCAAGTGGATTCTGTGACGGGATTCGCCGGCGATGCGCAGGGGTAAGGCGACGTTATCAAAGATCGTGCGGTCGGACAAAAGCGGAGCATCCGGGGAGACGATGCCCATTTTGCGGCGGAGCAGGGCCCGCTCCCTCCCTCGAATGGCATGCGAGAACTGGCCGTCAACCCGAATCTGGCCGGCTTGAGGGGCAAGATCCAGGTAAATCAGCCGCAGCACGGTGGTCTTGCCGGCGCCGATCGGACCCTCCAGGAGGATAAACTCGCCCCGCGGGATGTCCAGGGATATGCCCTCCACTCCCCGCCCATTGGGAAATTGATGGCTGACGTTCAGAAATTGAATCATGCCACGGGCTTAAACTTTTCCTGGAGGCGGCGCGCGACTCCGGGAGGCACAAATTGCGACACGTCTCCGCCGAAGCGCGCAACCTCGCGCACGATGGTGGAATTCAGGTAGGTGTAATTATCATGCGGCATTAAAAAAACCGTGTTCAATCTGGGCGCGAGCTTGCGGTTCATCAAGGCCATCTGGAATTCGAACTCGAAGTCGGAGATGGCGCGCAGACCGCGAATCAGCGCGATGGCGCCCTGCCGCCGCGCGAAATCAACCATCAGGCCTTCGGATTCCAGAACCTCCACATTGGGGAGATGAACGATGGCCTCGCGAATCATCTCACGGCGTTCCTCAAGGGAAAACAGCGGCTTCTTTTCCAGGTTCACGGCCAGAGCGATCACCACACGGTCAAAGAGTGCGACGGTGCGTTCGAGGATGTCAATGTGGCCGAAGGTGATGGGATCGAATGAACCCGGGTAGATGGCGACCCGCGGCGCGCCTGGCGGCTTCGTCTCCATATCAGCCTTTCGGATAAAATTTGTCCATGACGATCTGCATGCCGGCTTTCAGCCTGCGGAAGCCCACGCGATCCATCAGGTGCCGGATGATCAGGAGACCCCGGCCGGAGGTCTTCAGCAGATTATCTTCCTGGCGCGGGTCCGGCACGGAATCCGGGCCAAAGCCGGAGCCCTCATCCTGGACAATTAGACGCAGGTAAGTGGACCCCCGATAGAATGTGATCTTGACGTGCTTTGAAGGATCAAGCTTATTGCCATGCACGATGGCGTTATTGACCGCCTCTGAGGCGGTAATGGCAATGTCGTCCAGCATCTGGTTGGGCAGAGCCAGAGAGCGGATGGCATTTTCGGTGAAGCGATCAATGTCCGAGAGGCGATCCAGCGAGCTGGGCACAATCAGCTGGGCGATCTTTCTCAGCGGCATCGGATCACCGTGATCGTAATATCGTCCTGCAATCCCGACTTGCCCACATGGCGCCGAACGGCTTTGATCAGGGCTTCAATGATGGCTTCACAGCCACGCGGTGCGGCCGAGCGCGCCACGGATTCGATCCGATCCAGTCCAAACTGTTCTCCTGGCGAGTCTTCCGCTTCCGAAATGCCATCGGTATATAAAATAAGCAGGTCGCCCGATTGAAGGCTGACGCGATGTTCATGGTAAAGGGCTCCCGGAAAGGCGCCCAGCAGGAGCCCCCCCTCACTAAGCAGTTCCCGCTTGCCGCTCTTGCGCAAGAGCAGAGGCGGATTGTGGCCGGCATTGGCATAGGTGAGGATGCGAGCTCGAGAGTCCAAGACGCCGTAAAAGGCTGTCACGAAGCGTTCAGGTTCAATGGACTCGAAGAGAAAATCGTTTACGCGGGAAAGAATGGTGGAAATCGCGTAATGGCTGACGGATTCGATGCGCAGCGAGGCGCGCAAGGAAGCCATAATAAACGCCGCGGGGACGCCTTTCCCCGCCACGTCGCTGACCACAATGCCCAGGTCCTTGTCGGTCAGCAGGATGTAATCGTAATAATCCCCCCCCACCTCTTCAGAGGGCACGTTGAGGCCGGCAATTTCGAAGCTCTCGAGCACCGGCGCGGAACGGGGCAGCAGGCTTAGCTGCATGCGACGCGCCAACGCCAGCTCCTCGTCCATGCGGCGTTTCTCGAGTATTTGCCGGTGCATGCGGGCGCGCTCGATGGCTACGGCGGCGTGCGAGGCGAAAGTCATAAGGTGCTCGGCGTCCTGATCGCTAAAAGCCGCCAGCCGATCACTTTCGAGGTTAAAGCAACCGATCACCTTGCCGCCGGTGAACAAAGGCACGACCAGTTCTGAGCGCGTCTGGGGCCGGGCGATCATATAGCGGGGATCTCGCGAAACGTCGGTCACGACCAGCGGCGCCATGTGCTCCATCGCCCATCCCATGAGACCCTGTCCCAGTCTTTGCCGAACCTTGCCGTGTTCCGATTCCTCGAAGCCGCGCAACATCTCGCCGACGATGACCTGGCCGTTCTCCCCCACGACGAAGATACCGGCGGCATCGTAATCCACCACTTGCTTGACGGAATCGAGGATTAAGTTGAGCACATCTTCGAGTTCGAGAACATTGGCCAGATTCTGCGCGATTTGGGTGATCAGATAGATTTCCAGGCGAGTGCGCTGCACCTCTTCAACATGCTGCAACAGATGGGCAAGGCGTTCAAGCTGCTTCTCGAAACTCAGCAATCGTTCGGGCTGAATAGTGGCCGGCGGCTCTTTTTTTAGATCCTGCTGGACGAGTAGCAGGATGCCCTTCAGCTCTTGGAGCACCTTCCTCTCCGTCCAGAGAGATTCCGAGGGATCTCGGCGCGCCGAAGGAGCCGACACTCCTTCCTGTTTTTTGGCCTGGATCGCCATGCCTGTGATCTAAGCGCCGAAGCTCCTCAGCGCCTCGTCCGTGTTCTCGTAGGAATCGAAGATGGTTACCAGTTTGGTGATCAGGAACAGGCTCTGAATCTTTTCGGTGACGGCGGCCAGTTTGAGGTCGCCGCCGGCGTTCTTGATGCTGGTCAAGGAGCCAATCAGGATGCCCAAACCTGACGAGTTCATCCAATCCACGCCGGCCAGATCGAAAATGAATCGTTTGTGCCCCTTGGCGATCTGATCCTTGATGGTGTCCTGAAACAGTTGCGAGTCCGGACCTCCCATCATCTTGCCCTTGACCTCCAGGATCAGGACCCTATTCTGTTCGCGCGTTTTTAGCGTCATTTGACCTCCTTGGAAAAATGCCCTATTTTGCCCCAATGTATGCAAAATCTGGGGGAAATGCAAGAGAAATTGGCCTGGTTGAATTTCAGCAACAGTTTTGCTTGATTGCCATCCAACGCCCGATTATATTCCTTCCGGCAGCAAATTTCACTATGGACATCCTTTGAAGTATCGCCTATACGTTGATGAAGTGGGAAATGCGGATTTGAAATCCTCGCGAGATCCCAATCACCGCTTCCTGAGTCTGACTGGCGTTGCCTTGGAACTGGCATATGTGGACGGAATAGTTTTTCCTAAACTTGAAGATCTCAAGAGGCGATATTTCAAACATCACGCTGACGATCCCATTATCCTGCATCGCAAGGAAATTAAAGATGGCAAGCCGCCTTTTCACGCGCTATGTGATGCGAACCTGCGGTCCCAATTCGACGAGGAGGTTCTTGGGATTCTCAATAGCTTTGATTACACCGTTTTCAGCGTCATCATTGACAAACTTGAGCATCTTGAACAGTATCATAGATGGCATTATGATCCCTACCATTATTGTATGGAGGTTCTTCTGGAGCGATATGTCTTGTGGTTGGAAGAGAGGGAGTCAATGGGAGACGTGCTGGCTGAATCCAGAGGCGGCAGGGAAGACCGCAGGCTAAAGGATTCGTTTGCTCGGCACTCGCAGACGGGGACGAGGTACCTCACGGCTGAACGAATTGCGCAAAGGCTCACCAGTAACCAGCTCAAGGTAAAAAGCAAATCCAACAATATTTCAGGTCTTCAATTGACGGATTTGGTGGCTTATCCGAGCTTTCGATCCACCTTGGCAAGGCATCAAAATCAATCACTTGCGGATAATTTCAGCATGAAAATAGCCCAGATTCTTGAGGAGCATAAATACTATCGAAGTTCCAATGGTCGAATTTGGGGCTGGGGCCGCAAATGGCTGCCATGAAAAAACCTCAACCCGCGCGAGCGGGTTGAGGCCAAAGGCTAAGCCTTCCACCTCCAGATAACTGGATTGGCTAAAATATAATATTCGCCGCCCAGAAAAGCAAGGTATTTTTGCCAAATATTCAATGATCGCACCATGAAGACAGTCGTCCTCGGCGGAGGCATTTCCGGCATTGCGGCCGCGTGGCGGCTGCGGCAGGCGGGGGCGTCTGTCACCCTGCTGGAGGCGCGCGCTCATTTGGGCGGGCGGTTGGTCAGCCATGAGGCGCTGGATCTGCCCACGCCGTTTGACAACGGCCCGCATCTCTTTTTGAGCAGCTATACCCGGGCAAGGCGGCTCTTTAGGGAATTGGGGATTGATACCCATTTTGAATACCCTTATCCGGGCGCGATACCCTTCATCCGAAAGGACGGCTGGCGCGGTCGGCTGCAGGAGTGGCCGCTTCCGGCGCCGCTCAATTTCGCCGGGGGACTGCTGGGCTTTTCCATGCTCTCTCGGGCGGCGCGGCGGAGGGCATTCAAGGCGGCTCGGGATCTCGTGGGGCAGGCCCCGGATTGGCAATGGGATGCCGGCCAATGGCTGAAAGCGCACAGCGGATCCGAGGAGCGCGCTCTGCTCTGGGAGCCGCTCATTCGGGCTGCCATGAACGCTTCGCCGGAGGAGATTCCCGCGCAAAATCTGCGCACTGTGATAAAGCAGGGCTTCTGTCATGGTCTGTTCGGAGGCAGGCTGGGGTATGCAAAAAAGCCCCTCGGAGAAATATTTGGCGGGCAGGCTCATTCAGCCTTGAAACAGGCTGGAATTGAAGTCAGGCTGAAAGCCGCAGCGGTCGTCTTGATATGTGAATCTGACGCGATAAAAGGGATTGCGCTGCAATCCGGCGAGGTTTTTGCAGGCGAGGTTGTGGTGGCCGCTCTGCCGCCTTGGGCGTTGGCCGATTGGCTGAAGGACACGCCAGCCGGAGAACGGATAATTTCAGAATACCGCCTGCGCGACTGGCGAGCCAATCCAATTACAAGCATCTACTTTTGGGGGGAGGATCGCCCCTTATTGGATGGCTATACCTGTCTACCCGGCCGGCGCGCGGAGTGGGTGTTCGATTTTGCGCGGTTGTGGGGGGATATGAGGGCGCCGCTGGGGGTGATATTGAACGATGCTGCGAATAGTGAATGGGCGGAGCCACTAAAGGGTCTTCGATACGCTGCGCCCCTACAAAGCATACTTAATGAGTTGATTTCAGCGTTTCCGCAGTTGGGGCCTGTGCGGTGGACGGCATGGAAGCAGGTGACCGAGAAACGAGCCACGCCTCTGCGGCCGCGCGCATTGTGGGGAAAGACTCTGCCGCAGGAGATGCCGATTCGCGGGCTGTATCTGGCCGGGGACTGGCTGGATTCTGAACTACCGCCCACAGTGGAGGCGGGGGTGCGGGCGGGGGAAAATGTAAAAAAATGGATAATGCAATAAAATGCGCTTGACTTTGGCACATTTATATGTTATATTATAATGTAATGTGAACTCAAAAAAATCCAGTCAATATGGATAAATATACTGAAGATACAAAAAAATGGCTTGACGAGCGGTTCACAAAATGCGACGAAAATGGCATTTATTTTGCGCACCAGCCCATTTATGGATTTAGAAAAGGCCACAGTGAACGCGGGATAATCGAGCGACATATCCGGACTTACGAGATCTTAAAAGCACTTGCATGCTTAAGGTTCAGCAGCTTGGTAGACATCGGCGGCGCAGAGGGCTTTAAAGCAAATCTTGCCAGCAAATTATTCAATTGCAGGGTAACCAATTCGGATCTCTCTGAGCAAGCATGCAAGCGGGCGAATGAGCTATTCGGTATGGAATCCAGACAAGCTGATATCCATAGCTTGCCTTTCAGAGATGGAGAATTCGATGTTGTCCTGTGCAGCGAAACGTTGGAACATGTGACTGATTTCGATAGGGCACTGGATGAACTCCTTAGGGTCGCTCGCATTGGAGTAATAATCACGGTTCCGCATGAGCCCAAGCACCTTACAGAAGAAAACATTGAAGGGGATGTGCCTCATGCTCATATTCACAATTTCAAACTGGACAGTCTGGAATTTGTTAGGGAAAAGTACGGATATTCGGTATTATCCAAACCCTTGATTAGCCCTTTCATAAGAATTCCCGCGGCCATTGTCGAAGCCATGCCGAGAAATCCAGATGAACTGAGGGAAATTCCCAGAATTGCCATTAAAGCGTACAATGCCGTCGTGCCCGTCTTAAGGACTGTCTTTGGAAAGCGAGTAGGGGCATGGCTAATGCGATACGATGAATTTCTTTGTCGGCTGCTGGGTAGGCATACCGCCCTGCTCTTCGTGATTATAAAGGACAATGCCAGTTGGGGTCTCATGAGCCGTAGAATCTCCCCACTTGACATCCTGAATTTTGGCGTGCCCTTTCATTATTTGCACCGGCAGGGGCGTCATGAATCGGCTTTTGCACGAACTAGTCATTCTGGCACTTGAAATACTAACCATGAAAAGAATCCCAAACTTACGCGGAGGTTACCATGCATCGCAACACTGTGCTCTCAATTTTCATCCTCTTGGGACTATCGCCATTGCTTTTGCCTGTCGCCATGGCTGATACCTATGTCAGCGGCATGCAGGCAGGCACATGGATTACTGAGGGATCTCCATACGTCGTCACTGGCAACATTACGGTGCCTACAGGAGGCTTACTTACCATCGAACCAGGCGTTGAAGTGCTCTTTCAAGGGACCTTTCAGATTTACACCGACGGTGGAATTATTCATGCCATCGGTACCGCAGAAGATTCGATCTACTTCAAACCTGCTCCGGGGTACACGCAATGGGGCAGTCTTCGCATGGAGAACACGTCTGCAGCGAATCCCTCCATCTTCAAGTACTGCTACATGGAGCATGCAAACGGATCGCCGCTCAATTCACGTTGGGGCGGAGTTTTCTGGGTTGACTATGGCAGCATCATCGTCGAACACTGCTCTATGTGGTACAACGCGGCCTACACCGGTGTGGTGATGTACGCCGCTTTCTCCAACATCACCATTGATTCCTGCGAAATGTACTACGGCGAGTCAGAATGGTGCCACGGGGCTTTGGGATTTCATGGTTGCACTGGCACGGTAAGTTACACGACCATGGCCCATAACTACTGCGTGGCTTGGGGCGCCGGCGCCTATGCCTGGGAAGGCAACATGCACTTTGACCATTGCACCATTGCCAACAACACCGCCGGCCAGGTGGGAGGCGGCCTGGTCGTATACCCGAGTAGTACGACGGCCTACGTTGACAACTGCATCATCTGGGGAAACGCTCCAGCGAATATCTACTCCGTGGGAAATCCCGTCATCACATACAGCGATATTGGCGGTGGATGGGCGGGCATCGGCAACATCAATGCTGATCCGCTGTTTGTCGATCCCACGGCGAATGACTATCACCTGGAACAAGGATCGCCGTGCATCGACGCGGGGAATCCGGCGACGCCCTGGGATCCCGATGGCACGCCCCCGGATATGGGAGCTTACTTCTTCGACCAGGGTGGACCGACGAATCTGCTGGCGCTCTATTTTGAGCCCGTGAGCCCGCCCATCTTTGTGCCCCCTCAGGGCGGCTCCTTCAACTATACGGCAGCCATCTACTGCGATCCTTCCGGCTACTCCATCTTTGATGCCTGGACAGATGTAACGTTGCCCGACGGTCAGGTGGTAGGGCCGCTGTGTATCCATCCAGACCTCTTTCTGTCGGCAGCCGACTCGATCCTTCGGCAGATGCAGCTCTATGTCTCCATCTGGGCGATGCCGGGAACATACGAATTCCATGCTTATCTGGGCGATTATCCCGATTCGGTCTGGGTGGAGGATTTCTTCACCTTCACCAAGCAGCCCATGGGTGGCAACATGGTAGGGCCATGCGAGGCCTACATTACGATCTCCGGTTGGGATAAAACGGAATTGCATTATCTGCCCGCCTGGGACGGCTATCAGACCATTCAAAGCTACGACCTGCGCCTGGGCAACTCCCCCGAACCTTTCAATCCCGAGACGGTCTTTCAGTTCAGCCTGCCATCGGACGGCAACGTGCGGCTGATGATCTATGATTTGAATGGGAGACTGGTGGGGACGCTGCTGAACCGGTTTATGGCGGCGGGATCCTATGAAGAAGTTTGGGATGCAGAGAATATGCCTTCCGGTCTGTATCTGGCTCGCTTGGTGACGCCAGCGGGAACGCGGACGGAAAGGTGCATGCTGGTGAAATAGCTATCAGCTATCGCCTTTCAGCGAGCAGCAAAAACAGGGGCGCGGAAACCGCGCCCCTATACTTTCTGACCTTCCCACCTTCAGACTTTCGAACTTCTGTCACATCTCCTTCAGGAAGTTTCGGTCAATTTCATCCTGAATGATGCGCTGGTGCTTGCGCTCTTCGGCGGCCAGGAATTCGAACATTTTGCGCGCGCCCTCCTCGGCGGCGGCTCGGGCCGCATTCCGGTAGAATTCTTCGGCTTGAACTTCGCGCTTCAGCGCCATCTGCAGGGCTTCCAACGGATTGGTGCTCGCATCAACCATTCACAATCTCCGCGACGGATATTTTTACTCCTTTAATCCCCTCAAGACTTCCAAAAGTTCCGCATCGGAAGGCATTCCCTGCTGGGCAAAGCGGATAACGCCCCGCTTATCCACGATGTAGACGGTTCGAGCGACTCCCCCCAGAGCGGTTTTGTGCGCGCCGTACTTCGCGGTGATCTGGCTCCCTTCATCCACCAGCAGGGGGAAATCAAGTCCCAGTTTATCGCTGTATTTTTGATGAGAATCTATCCCTGCGGGATTGACGCCGAAGACCTCAGCGTCCAGCTTCCGGAAGGCCTCGATGTCATCCCGGAAGGCTGAGAGCTGTTTGGTTCAGCCGGGGGTATTGTCGCCGGGGTAAAATGCCAGGACGACATTTTTGCGGTGGAGATAGTCCTTCAAACGGGCCCGGATGCTCCCCTGCGGAGAGGACCCGGGAAGATCGAAATCAGGCGCCGAGGATCCAAGCGGTAGTAGTTGGGGCATGGATACTCTATTTAGGCAGGTCTAACCGCGTTGGGCGAATGATCGGCGGGCTGGATTTTCCATTTCCGCCAGCAGGCCTGACGGAGGAGATCAACCGCTCGATTGGTTTCAAACATGGGGATGTCGGTGCAGCCGAAAACGTAGTCGAGGAAATCTTTTTCCGATATGCCCGCGGCTTCATGGGCAGTCCGGCCGATCAGCATTTCCGTTAAGATGGAAAACGCCGCGATGGATTCGCAGGCTCCAAAGGACTGGAATTTGGCTTCTTTAATGCGCTGCGATCCATCGAATTTAATCATGAGCTTAACGGCATCGCCCTCGGCGATAGAGCCCATCTCGATAACCATGTCAGGATCGGAGATTTCTCCCTGGTTGCGGGGATTCAGAAAGTGGTCGCGAACGCGCTCCAGGATCAGATTGGTCATAGCGCCTGCATTCCAGGATTCGTAGTGCGGCGGCACAATTGAAAATGGCCAAACCTATGGCGATGATCCCCGATTTGTTTAGTGCATGACAATCAAAAATACAGCAAGAACTGTTCCCTCCATTCGAACGCGCGGAAAGCGCCCTGTCCAAGCTTGTAAGCTATTGTTATTCAAACATAAAGCATTTCGATGAAAACCAGAAATGGCGTAGCATGGTTGTCTCCTGCCTCACATTTGATGCACTAATTTATCAAATGGCGGAAGTCTTGCGAACGAAGTCCATGACGCTGCATCAAGCGCTGAAAGCCCGAACGCTCGAGGCCGGCTTCGCGGGCGCTGCGAGATACATTGCCATGATGTCGGGTGAGCAATTCGGTCAGATAATCCTTTTCAAACCGGGTGACTACTTGGCTCTTATTCTGGCGGAAGCGACCAGAGGCAACCTCCAGCAAGGAAACTTGCCGGGCGCTGCCATGAGCCAATTCTGCGGGCAGGTGAGCCAGGGTTAGGACTTTGCCCTCTTCGAGAATGACGAGGCGCTCTATTAAATTTCGCAATTCGCGAATGTTGCCCGGCCAGGAATAGTTCACCAGGGCGGCCATCGCCTCTTCGCTGAGATCCATGACGGGCTTGGCCAAGTCCTGGCAGAACTCGCGCACGAATTCCTTCACGAGCAGCGGAATGTCCTCATTTCGTTCCGCCAAACGGGGCAGGTGCAGGGGGACCACGGCGAGGCGGAAATATAGGTCCTCGCGAAAACGTCCCGCGATAATCTCCTTCTGAAGCTCGCGATGCGTGGCGGCGATGACGCGCAGATCAATGGGGAGGTCCCGATGCCCCCCCAAGCGGCGGATGACGCGCTCCTGCAGAACCCGCAAAAGTTTGGACTGCAGTTTGACGGACATATCGCCGATTTCATCCAGAAAGAGCGTGCCGCCGGAAGCGACTTCGATCAGGCCGGCTGTGGACTTCTTGGCGTCGGTAAAGGCGCCTTTTTCGTAGCCGAAGAGTTCGCTTTCCAGCAGCGTCTCCTGGATGGCCGTGCAGTTCAGCGCCATGAAGGGTCCCTGGGCGCGGCTGGAAAGGCGATGAATGGCGCGGGCCGCCAGCTCTTTGCCGGTGCCCGATTCTCCCGTAATTAGCACCGTCGCGGAGGGGCTGCGGGCGATTTTGCTGATGGTGCGATAGAGGCTCTGCATGATAGCGCTGTCACCGATCATTTCACCAAATCGAGTCGCGTCGCTCTGACGTCGCAGGGCGTGAATCTGGCGGCGCAGCGAGAGGACCTCCGCGGCGCGGGTTACGGCGAGCTCCATCTCAGCGATTTCGAACGGCTTGGTGATATAGTCGTTCGCGCCCAGTTTCATGGCCTGCACCGCGGACTTGACGTCGCCATAGGCGGTGATCATGATCACCAGAGGCGGGTCGTCCAATTTCCGGATTTTCTCCAGCGCGGTCAAGCCGTCCATGCCGGGGAGGCTGATGTCGAGAATCACCAAATCTATGGCCTGATCATCCAAGACCTCGAGCGCCTCTTCCGCCGTGGCAAACGCCATCACCTGATGCTCGCGTTTGCGCAGAGCATCGCCCAGGAAGCGGCGAATATTGGGCTCGTCGTCCACCAGAAGAATATTCAGATTCATGGCGCCTCGCGATCGGATCGCAGCGGCAGAAAGATGTTCACCAGGGCCCCCATGCCGGGCGGGCTTTCCACCCAGATGGCGCCGCCATGTTCGGCGATGATTTTATTGGAGACCGCCAGACCCACGCCACTGCCGGTGGGTTTGGTCGAAAAGAACATTTCAAAGAGGCGTTCGCGATGTTCTTTGGGAAATCCCTTGCCGGTATCCTGCACCGTAATCAGCACGCCGGAGGTGTCGCCGTGAGTCAAGCGATCCGCGCGGATTCGCAGCATTCCGCCTTCCGGCATCGCCTGCAGCGCGTTCAGGAAAATGTTCAACAACACCTGCAAGAGCTGGTCGGAATTCGCCTGCACGCCCGGCAAATCTCGGCGCAGATTCAATTTGATCTCCACCTTCTGATTCTGCGCCTGCTTGCGTATAAAAAAGAGGGCTCGCTCGATCAGCTCGGGCACGCTGATTTGATCGCGCTGCGGCTCTTTGCGCCGCGTGAAATCCAGCAATTGCGTCAGGACCTGATCCAGCCGACGAACGTCCTTTATAATCGCCTCCAACGTTTCCCGCTGGTTGTCTTCTGCCTTCTCCAGCAAGGCATCCATCCCCAGGCGAATTCCGGTCAGAGGATTGCGGATTTCGTGGGCGATGGAGGTGGAAAGCTGGCCCAAGGCCGCCAATTTTTCGGAATGCAGGAGCTGGCGCTCGAACATGCGGCGTTCCGTGATATCGCGCGTGATTTCCACCACCGCCAGCAGATTTCCATCTCCATCCTTCAGGGGATAATGATACTGCTCATACTCTCGCCGTTGGCCGTCCGGATCCACCGAGGTGAATTCCACCTGCTGCAACATGCCGGTTTCTACAACCCGCCGCAAAGCGCAATGGGTGCAGGGGGCGGATAAGCCGCCCAGCTCCAGGAAACAGAGTTTACCGACAGCTTCTTCGCAGGTTTTGTTGAAGCGCTTTTCGGCCGCCCGATTGATGAAAAGGACTTCGTATTTGGGGGTGATGATGGTGATGGCTTCTTCGAGGGCGTCTATCGTTCCTTGCAGGAGGGCGCTGATTTTTTTCAAGGGCAGCATGGGGGCACTATGGCAGTGAACGCAGCAAATCCAGATTGCGGATGAAATCCTTCTCCTCGCCGGGCGTTTCCAAGAGCCCAGGAAGATGCTCAAAACGGGGGTCTTGAAGCAGCCGGCGAAAGGGCTCCAGCCCGAGGTGGCCCTGGCCGATGTGCTCGTGGCGATCCACACGGCTGCCGTGAGGCTTCTTTGAGTCGTTCAGATGAAAGGCCTTCAAATGCTCGAAGCCAACGACGTCGCCGAAACGCCGCCAAACATCATCGTAGCCCTGCTCGGTTTTCAGATCGTAACCTGCGGCATACATGTGGCAGGAATCGGCGCAGACGCCGACGCGCTTCTTCTGCTTGATCTGTTCGCGCATCGAGGCAAGCTGTTCGAAGGTATGGCCCAAATTCGTGCCCTGGCCGGCGGTGGTTTCCAGCAGAGTTATCACCTTGAATTTGGGAGTGCGCTCGTGGATCTCATTCAGGCTTTCCGCGATGCGGGCGATGCCCCAGTCTTCGCCTTTGCCCAGGTGGGAACCCGGGTGGGTCACGACGTAGGGGACACCCAGAGCTTCGGCGCGCTCCAGTTCATCCACGAAGGCATCCAGGGATTTCTTTAACAGAATTGGATCAGTGGCGCACAGATTGATCAGGTAAGAGTCGTGAATGACAACCGGCTTGATGCCAGTCTCTTTGAGATTTAGCTTAAAACCGGAAATATTGTCTTCGGTGAACGGCTTGGCCAGCCACTGAGTCTGGTTTTTGGCGAACATCTGGATGGCTTGGCAGCCGATCCGCTGCCCGTTCAAGGGGGCATTCTGCACGCCTCCGGCGATGGAAACATGAGCGCCCAGAATCATACTGAACTCACTTCAACCACCACTCCGGCGGATCATACTCCGGCGGCGCGCCGGGACCTTTGATGTCGGCCATTAAATAGGCCTTATCGAAAATCATGCGGGTGCGATCCCAATCCGACAGTTCCATGACCTGCGTGTCCATGCGGATGGCATCGCAGGGGCAGGCTTCCACGCAGTAGCCGCAGAAGCAGCAGCGCAGGATGTCTATCTCGTACTCGCGGGGATGCTTCTCGACTTTCGGATCGGGATGCTCTTCGGGCACGATGTAGATGCAGTCGCACGGGCAGATGGTTTCGCACAGCATGCAGGCGGTGCAGCGCTCGGATCCATCAGGCTTTTTGGTCAAGCGGTGGCGGCCGCGCAGGCGGCGGTGAATGGGGCGGCGTTCTTCCGGCCACTGATACGTGACCGCGCCGCGCGCATTTTTCGCCAGGCCGAATACGTGCAGCGTATGGATGGCCATATTGCGGACGAAGTGCCAAGCGGTGATGCCCAGTCCGCGAATCACCTCGGGGTAGTATATTTTTTCCCAGAGGCCGTAACGGATCCTCTGTACGGAAATTTTGTAATTCACCGGCAGGCCGGCGTAGTCAATTTTCGCCATGAGGCCCTTTTCCATGCTTCGATATTTCGAATTGCAGATTGGTATGCGAAATGGAGAATTTATCGCGCAAGATAGTTTCCAAATCGTGGCGCAGGGATTGCAGCGCGCTTAAGGGTTGATCGTCCACGCCGATATGCGCGGTCAGGGAGTGCATCCCGGAGGTAATGGACCAGATATGCAGATCGTGAATCTCATGGACGCCGGTCAGGCTCCGCAGCGCCCCTTCGACCTCCCCCAGCGAAATGCCCCGCGGCGTGGATTCAGTCAGAATCGAAAGCGCGTGACGGACGAGATCGTACGCCCAGATAAGAATCACAAGGCAAATCAGGACGGACAAGATCGGATCCAGCCACAGTACTCCGGCGAAGCGAATAATCAACGCCCCTGCGACGACGGCCACCGAAGAAGCGGTATCCCCCAGCATGTGCAGAAAGGCGGAGCGGATATTCAGGTCGTGACCGCGTCCCACACGCCAGAGGATGCCGGCCGAGATCAGATTCACGATGAGACCCAGCAGCGCCACCAAGAACATTTCCATGGTCTGGATGGGCTGCGGATGGCGCAGTCGCTGGATGGCCTCCAAAAAGATAAAGACGGTGATGATTAGAAGGGCGGCCGAATTCAACAGCGCCGCCAGGATCTCCACGCGATAAAGTCCAAAGGAGCGCCGCGGGTGGCTGGGTCTGCGAGCAATGTAGATGGCGGCCAGACTGACCAAGAGCGCGCCGAAGTGGGTCAACATGTGACCGGCATCGGACAGCAGCGCCAGACTGCCGGAAAGCCAGCCGAAAATCGCCTCCAGAACCATCATCACGCCGGTCAGCGCGATCACCCAGGACAGGCGGCTCATCTCGGTCCGCTTGCCATGAGGATGATGGTGCATGATCTCAGAGTGGTGATGTTGCTGTTCGGACAGGGGTTTGTGGTCGTGTATCATTCGGACGATATCGTCTGGGCGAAGCACGCTTCGCCCCTACCTCATGAGACCAAAATTGCGCCTATCGTAATCAGCACAGCCCCGGCAATGACCCGGTACAAGTCCATACCGACCGGGATTTCGCGGAATAACAGCATACATAGGAAAACGGCCACCAGAGTATTGGTGTTGTAAATGGGTACGATTTGGCTCATCGTCCCGCCGGCCCGAACCGCCAGGAAGGCGAAGATATTGCCCAGAGCCCAGACCACTCCAACCGCCACCGCCAAGGCATAAGCCGGAATCTGCTGTGCGGCAAAAGGCGCAGGATGCAAGCGATCATTGATCAGCATGACCGCGAGAATGCCGAACGCCACGAAGAGGTTGGCTCGTGAACCCTCCAGACCTAAGTGATCCCGCCCCACGACCAGCTTGACTAGGACGGCGTTGCCGCCCCAAAACAGTGCCGCCGCCAGAGAAAAGAGTAGCCATTTCTGCATGGTCAATTCGAGGTATCCGCGGAGGCCGCAAACGGCTTTTGGATCGTCTTCATCACGCTATCGGCTATCACACGGTTGGCGCGCTCATTCCAATGCATCTTATCATAGATGTACAGATCTTGCTTATTATCTAAGTAGTCCTTTCGCAGCAGGGGAAATAGATCCACCGCAGGGACATTCAGCTTTTCGCACCAACTCAAGGCCAGCTTGATTCCCTCCGGGGATTCGTCGCGGGTTTCTGTCCAGCGTGCGCTGCTGGGGCACATGAAAATATACAGCCTGGCTCCCAGCCGCAGACTTTCGTCCCGAAGATCGCGCAGAAGGTAATAGGTCAGATTTGAGACGTGCTCGGTGGAGGCCCTTAAGAGCTGATCTTCCCGACCTCCTTCTCGGCCGACTTGCCAGCCCTCGTTTCGGGAGGGGCGATTCTGCATACCGAGCGCTTCCCTCAGGCGCGCCAGCCCCTGCGCGACAGTTTTTCCGATGACCAGCCGCGTCGCAAGCCAATTCCACATGCGGCTGACGGCGCTGGGCGGGGGTAGGGGAGCATTTATCAACTGTAAACTATCATCGGGCTGAAGTCGAAAGAGAGGTTTGGGATGATTATTGGCTTGCGCCTGCTCGCTATAGTAAATATCATTGACGCAGAAAAAGAGCGTGACAATTTGCGGATGAATCTCTGGGCCATATTTCTTGAACACCAGCAGCTCTTGGTCGGTACTGTAGCCCATGATCCCGAAATTGTACGCCAATAGGGTGGAATCAGATTTCTCCAGAAGTTCTGATACGCGGGCCTCCTTGTCAATCTCGTAGCCCATGGCATAGGAATCGCCCAAGAGCATCAGCCGCCGCCGATTTTGGGCGGCCGGCCACGGGATCGGCTGGTCGTCGCGAAAGCCCCAACGGTTTATCTCGTAACGGATGGTGTCTTGCCCGCGCAGCAGATGCGCTACCAGGTTGGGCTTTCCAACCCAGCCGAGTGTATCATCGAAGGCATAGATCGCAGGATCGGCCACTTGAGGCTTGAATCCAGCCACGCGCAGCAGGAGTTCGACTGCGGCCAAGCAGATCAGCAACACAAACGCGAGCAGCAAGAGATTTGCGGCGATTTGCCTCCGCTTGGGACTGCCACCGTTTTTCATTGGCATGGAAAGCCGAATCCGCCGTTTATCACTGAATCAGCCACAGCACCACGCCGGTGGCCAGAATATTCAGCACCGCCAGCGGCAGAATGCCGGTCCAGCAGAGCTTCATCAACTGGTCATAGCGGAAGCGCGGCAAGGTCCAGCGGATCAGGACCTGCAGCCAGCAGAAGAAGGCGACTTTGACAAAGAGCGACCCAAGTTGCAAGATAACTACCACCAAATGGGGTAGATTCCAAGTCCCACCCCACGGAGATTTAAATCCTTCGGCATAGAGCCAGGGGACCTGATAACCGCCGAAGAAGAGCGTGGAGATGATGGCGGATAGCACGATGATCTCCATGAATTCGGCAAAGTAGAATAGCCCAAATTTCATGCTGGAATATTCGGTGTAGTAGCCGATAATTTCGGATTCGCCTTCGGGCAGATCAAAGGGGACGCGCTTGGTTTCGGCGATGGCGGCGGGGAAAAAGAGCAGAAAGCCCAGCGGCTGCAGGAAGATGCCCCAGGCGGGCAGGAATCCGAACAGCAGGCGACCTTGATCGCGGACCATTTCGTCCAACTGCAGCGTGCCGTAGATCATGATCAGGCCGATCAACGACAGCCCGAGCACCACCTCGTAGGAGATCATCTGTGCGGCGGCCCGCAGGCCGCCCAAGAGCGAGTATTTATTATTCGACGACCATCCCGCCAGAACCAGGCCGTAAGTGGTCAAGCCGCCGAAGGCCAGAATGAACAGGAAGCCGATGTTCAGACGGGCGATCTGCAAAGGAATTTCGAGTGAACCGATGCGCAGCACATCGCCGAAGGGGATGACGGCGAAGGTCACCATGACCGGAAAGAAGGCCAACACTGGCCCCAGAGCGTGCATCAGCTTATGGCCGCGCGCGGGAACGAAATCCTCCTTGAAGAACATTTTCAGGCCGTCGGCCATGGGCTGGAAAAGACCGATGACGCGCAGGCCCAAAATGTCGGCGCGGTTGGCTCCCAGCCGATCCTGCATGACGGCGGATTCTTTGCGTTCCACCCAGGTCATGATGGCGGCCAGGGAGACCAGGGCTATCAGGACAGCCCAGACTTTGGCTAAGATGATGGCGGTTTCGAGCATGGAGGTAGGCTGTTATTCGAGTTTAGCAGCGGTCAGGCCCCGAAGGGTGACTTCGCTCCGAGGATGCCTGACCGCATAGGCAATGAACTACTTCTTTTTCCTGAGAACGGTCATCTTCTCGGCGATTTTGATGTTGCGTTTCTTCAGCTCCTGCATAAAGCGGGTGTAATTATCGCCGTAGATGCAGTCTTCCGGAGGCACGATGCCCTTTTCTTTGATGCGCCCGGCCAACAAGAACTTCGCGGCGATGGCCACCGGGAAGCCGGTGACCCGCGCCATGGACGAGAGGCCCAACTTGGTATCGGCTGTATCCCACATCCAATATTCGATCTTGACTTCCTTGCCGCCTTTTTTGCCGGTCAAGGTGTTGTACATGACGCAGACGTCGGTATCGCCGGGCAGCGGCTGGAGGCGCGGGGTGATCAGCGACAGGAGGAATTTGCGCGGCACGACCCTATGCCCGTCGAATTCTACAGGTTCGATATCCAAGAGGCCGCATTCTTTCAAGGTCTGAACGCCTTCCCAGTGGCCAGGCCAGCGGACGGTTTTTTCGGCGAATTCCTTCAACTTCGTTCGCGTGTAGATGAAGCTGGGCATGCCGGGAGTGACGGCACAGACCAGATCTTCGTCCTTGCCCAGAGCCTTGAAGCGGAAAGGCTCGCGGTCGCTGGCGGCGGGCACGTCCACGACTTTGCCTTTCTTGATGACCTTCAATTCGATCATGTATTCGCGCAGAACATGCTCGAAGGCCCAGGTAATCATGTAACGCAAGGGGTGGTACTGAGCGGCTTTTTTCGAAGGGATGCCCCCCACGCGCGCGATGGCGACTTCGGCTCGGTCCACCTTACGAATGGCCTCGCCCACCGTGACATTGCTGAGCCCCGGGGCGAAACCCATGCCGTCAATGAAAGTAACGTTGTTGCGGATGGCGGTCTCGTGCAGCCAATCGCCATATTGATCGAGAGTCATGCCCGGTGGCACTTCCAAGCCTTCGGTCTCATACGCATCCGGGCGGCGATGATATTCTTCGAGCATGTCCACAATGTTCAAGCCGGCCTCGACAGCAGCGTGGACGACTTTGTAGCTGGTCTTGCGGTCGGGCAGAGCCAGCGCGCCGACGTCGTATTGCTTCATCAGAGCCATGGTGCTCGATTTATCATTGACATCGAGGACCTGCGGCATGATCTTGTCGCTGCCGATCCACGCTTTCGTCTTTTCCAGCGCCTCCAGGTTGCGGCCGGTGATGCCAACGACTTTTATGTCTTTATCTTTGGCCAGGTCCAGAGCCACGGCCATGCCGACCTTCCCTGAACCTCCGAAAACTAAGGCTTTCATAGATGATCCCCTTTCAACCAATTATTCCTGTGATTCCCTTTGTTCTTTCGCTTTGGTTCGCGACCCTTGATCGGACACAAAAGTCCGATCGCGGCTTTTCTATTTTGTTCTTCCTATCGGTATTAAAGCTAAAGGCTGCTCGCCATCGGGCAAATTCAGGATCCGGATCACCGACGAATCGCTAAAAGCGCCGACGAAGACGGCTCCAAGGTTCAATGATTCAGCCTGCAGGAAGACATTTTCCGCCGCGCAGCCGACTTCAATATGCGCATATTGCACGCCGCGCTGGCCGTATTTTTTCATGGTGCGCTGATAGACCGCGGTGATGATGATGACCGCCGCCGCGTCGCGGACGCATTCCTGATCCCGGGCAGCCTTGGATAATGCCTTGCGGGCATCCCCTGCGGACAAAGAAATCAGCTTATGTTCCTGCGGGAGATAGCGATAGATTCCGGCTTCGAGGCTGTCAATATTTGCGGCGGCCAGATAAACTTCCAGCGGGTAGAGCGCTCCCGCCGAAGGCGCCGTGCGAAGACCTTCCGGATCGGTAATCCCCTGAGCGGCCCAGAGAAGCTGCGAGGCTTGGACCAGAGTCAGCGAGACGTCGGCGTATTCCCGCGCGGAGCGACGTTCCTTAAGGGTCTGCTCCAGCGAAATGACTCCTGTGGTCTTCGGCGCGGGAAGCTGCACCAAAAGAGAATCAGATGAATGTGCTCGAGATGCGCCCATGAAAAGAACGAAACTAACGATTAGGCCAAGCGAGCGCATAGATTCTTGAAACCGGCTACTATGCGTACCAATTGTCATTATTGCACGCCGGTTTGACGCCAGCCGTCGCACTCCAGTTCAGTGTTTCGTACTCTGGCTTTCCAGCGGCCAATGCTTTGAAGATTTGGCGCTCGTTTTCATAGTTCCAAGTGGCTCCCAACTTCTGAGCCAGCTTCTGCCAGATCTGCCATTGGGGCAATGAAACGCCCAGAGGCTCTACCGCCTTTTCGAACTTCTGCACCAGGCCTTTGAAATTGGTGAAGGTGCCAGGGCGTTCGGCGTAAACCGCCATGGGCAGGGCGACCGTGGCTTGATCCCAGAGTCCCTTCTGCAGATGGGATACAACGATCAGCCAGTCGAGCTCCTTCAGTGTGCCGGAGGCTGTGCCCCCCAAGGCCGATAAATCGCTGCCCGCCAAGATCAGCCCCTTGATCTTGCCGCCATGAATCGCCGAGAGCAGATCCGCGGCGCGAATGGAGCCGTTGCCAGAGGCAAAACCCAAATCGGCGAAACCGCGGCGGTTGGGATAGGGGTCGTCGGTCAAGAGCACCTGATCGGATTTCAGCTTGTCCGCGTGGGGAATCTCGAAATCGAGGTTCTTCAGCCTTAAAGTCTCGCGCAAAAGCCGCAAGGCGGCGAAGGCATCCTCGTTGGAGGCCGTCGGGGCGATGAAGGCGGCGATGGCGTCGGGTGGACTTTGCCGAAGCAGATCGGCAGCTTGCGCAATTGCTTCATCCCATAGGACTTCGCGCCCTCTTACCTGCGGCGCCTGGGCGCGCTTGGGATCGTCAATGAATTTATATCCGAAACGCCCGCGGTCGCTGATCCACCAGCGGTTAACGGCGGGATTGTAGCGGGGTTTGACGCGAAAGATGCGCGTGCCGGGCTCGGCGTAATCGTGATCCACGTCGAAATGCAGGTAGATATTGCAGCCCCGGCTGCACAGGGGACAGACCGACTTGACGGATTTCAAATACCAGACGCGGCGGCGATAATGAAAATCCTTCGAAAGCAGAGCGCCGACGGGACAGAGATCCACGACGTTTTCGGTGTAGGGATTGTCAAGCTCTTGGCCCGGGTAGTTGATCAGCAATTCGTTCGATCCGTGACCAAAGATGCCCAACTGTCGTTCGCCCCAGATCTCGTCGCAGAAGCGCACGCAACGGCTGCAGAGGACGCAGCGTTCAGCGTCCAGCACGACGGTCGGCCCCAGCGAATGGACCTTAGGTTTGTGCCATTTGGGGACGTCCAGACGGCTGTTGTGGAGGCCGTGTATCATGTAGTAATCCTGCAGTTTGCACTCGCCGGCGTCGTCGCAGATAGGGCAGTCCAGCGGATGATTCATGAGCAGGAATTCCAGCACGGCTTGGCGCGCCTTGACGGCTTCGGGAGCGTTGACGCGCACGATCATGCCGTCCGCCGCGGCGTTGGCGCAGCCCAGATCCACGCGCTTGCGCCCGCCCACCTCGATTTCCACCTGGCACATGCGGCAGGAACCGACGACGGTCAGGCCCGGGTGATAGCAGAAGTGGGGGATGTCAATCCCCAGCTTGCGCGCCGCCAGGATTAAGTTCGTCCCTTCGGGGACCTGGACAGACTGTCCATCTATATTCAATTCGGGCATGGGACTAATTCTTCATTAAGGCCAGAAATTCGTGTCGGAACTTCTTGACGAAAGCGATGGTCGGCAAGGCCATCGCGGCCCCCAGCGGGCAGACGGTCTTGCCATTCATATTTTCGGCCAGATCGTGGATCAGATCCAGATCGGCGGGTCGGCCTAGCCCGGCCAAGATTTTCTTGGAGATCTTGTAGATCCAGGTGCAGCCCTCGCGGCACTGAGTGCACTGGCCGCAGGATTCGTGGGCATAAAAGCGCGCGGTAACCATGAAAATCTGCGGGATGGAAACGGATTCATCAAGCGCGATCACGGCTCCGGAGCCAAGCATGGTGCCGGCGGCGGCCATGGCCTCGAACTCGAGGGGCACGTCAATCTCGTCGGCCATGAGGACGGGCGCGGAGGAACCGCCGGGGATGACTGCCTTCAGCTTTTTGCCGCCGCGAACCCCGCCGCAGACGTCGTAGATCAGCTCTTTCAGAGATGAACCCATCGTCATCTCGAAAACGCCAGGTTTCTGCACGTGCCCGCTGACGGCGAAGAGCTTGGTGCCGCCGTCCTTTTCCGTGCCCAGTCTGCGAAATGCTTCACCGCCCATCCTCATGATGTGGGGCACGCCGGAAAGCGTCTCGACATTGTTGATCACCGTCGGACAGCGAAAGGCGCCGACCACGGCCGGGAAAGGAGGTTTCAGGCGCGGCCAACCCTTTTTGCCTTCGAGCGATTCCAGCAGCGCGGTCTCTTCGCCACAGATGTAAGCGCCCGCGCCCATGTGTACCATGACGTCCAGATCAAAGCTGCTGCCGAGGATATTTTCGCCCAAGAGGCCCGCGGCCTGAGCGTCGGCAATGGCCTTCTCCAGGATGCGCCGCGGTTCATAGAATTCGCCGCGCATGTAGATAAAGGCTCGGTGGATGCCGACGGCGTAGCAGGCAATGGCGATGCCCTCCAGGAGCAGGTGCGGATCTCTTTCCAGAATGATGCGATCCTTGAAGGTGCCGGGTTCGCCTTCGTCGGCGTTGACGCAGAGGTACTTCGGCTTGGGGCTGTCTTTTGGCACGAAGCCCCACTTAACGCCCGCCGGGAATCCAGCTCCGCCTTGGCCGCGCAGCTTAGCGTTGCGCACCTCCTCGACGATCTTTTCCTGCGAAATCTTCTGGGCGATGACTCGCTTCCACTGCTCATAAGCTCCGCGCGCCAGCGCCGCGTTCAATTGCGGCTGATCCGGGTGTTCGAAATTCTTGCTGACGAGTTTTAGTTGGGGCATAATCTGTACACCCGAATCCGCCGGTTGACGGATCAGGTGCTCGCTTTATCCTAAGGTCGCCATGGCGACCGAGGCATTTATCTATCGCGACAATTCCAATTGGTTCTATTTGGAATTCCGGCGTAATTCTGCGATCAGATCCGCGAGCCGGTCGGGATTTAATTCCGTATAAAGATCTTCATTGACCAGTAGCGCAGGGCCGCGATCACAGCAGGCCAAACATTCCACCCGCTCAACGGAAAAGAGCCCATCGTCCGTGCGCTGGTGATCCTCGATGCCCAGATGTTTTTTGATATGGTCGAGAATCGTCTCAACGCCCATCAAGGTGCAGGTGATGTTGTGGCAAACCTGCAGGTGGAATTTTCCCACCGGATGCGGATGGTACATGAAGTAGAAGTGGGAAGCCTCTCGCACGGATATGGGCGATAGGCCCATCAGCTCGGCCACCGCCCTTTCGGCTTCATCGTCAATGAAACCGAACTCCTTCTGAGCGATGTGCAGGATGGGCAGAAGCGCCGCCGACTTGCTGGGGTAGCGCTTCATCAGTGCCAGGGCTTCCTGGCGGGAGGTATCGGTAAACGTTCTCATAGGCGGAATATAGGTTAACGCTCACGCACCCAAAGCGGCCCTTACTATAAGCGGCTGATCATTTGATTGATTTCATCCAAATTCTGTCGAGCCAGGCCGAAGTTGCCCATGATCAGGGCGTCCTCGGCTTCCCCGAGCATACGCGGGATGGAGCGATAACGGCTGGCATCTTCCCTACCGCGACCGCGAAGAGATCGCTTGGCATTCTCTACGGCCTTCGCGGTATTGTGATACTGCGAGATGAGTTCCGCTTCATTGACGCCTAAGCGGCGCTGGAGCTTCTTCAACCACCCGAATTTGGGCTGGTCGCTGGTCACCGAAATGAAGTAGAATTGCTGTAGCGGTTTTACCGTCAAATGAGCCGGGATGGCGCTCATGGGTTCGATTTTCTTGAACTGACTCTCGCCGGCATCGTACTTTATTTGACGAATCTTGCTGATTTGCGCCCCGGGTTGCAGTTCAAAGTCGAGAATCTCATCTTTGGCAGAGTTGCTCCAGATGGCGATGATATCTTCATCGCCGCGGTTGAAGAGTTTATAGACCGTCCAGCGATAGTCCAGATAGTCCCGCTCCCCGGGCTGAAACCATTGTGAATCAAACTTGGTCACGGGAGAGGCGCCGCCGATGGCGCGGCCGATGTCCACGATCAAATCCCGGGCGCTGGGATCAGGCAGATAGTCCACGGCGACATCCGCGGAACGGGTATTGGCGCCGATATAGCCGGCCAGAACGGTCGTCTCAACCTTCTGGTGAAAGACAATAGCGTAGCCGCGAAGCGCCGCGATCAAGTTTTCGCGGCGATTGGTGGCCAGCGGACCGATAGTCAACTGTTCGGTGACCCAGATAGGCAGATCCGCCTTGTATTTCGCCAATAGTTTATTCAGATCCTCCAGGGACTGCGAAAACGACTGATCAATCAACTTCCGCCAGAGTTTTCCCATATAAGGGTTTTCGCGCCTGACAATATCTATAGGTTGAAGGGTGCTCAGGGTCTGGCCGCGGCGATTGAGCGCTCCGCGGACGGCGTTCAGATCCGCAGCGGAAAAGGGCGGGGCCTGATTGGTCGCGTCATCCAGCCAGCCTATGGCTGCAGGATCGGTTTGCCATAATAAAAAGAGAGCATTCGCGGGATGAATACCCCAAGCATCAACTTTAGTAGCCACTCCCTTGGCCAGCAGATAATCGAACATCTCATTCGTGGGTTCGCCAATAGCGGCAAACTGCGGAGTGGCTATACGCGCCGAGGGGTTAGCCCTATGGATGCCATCGGCGGCGCGGGCGGTGACGGCGTAGAGAAAATCGCCGCATTTCTGAGCATAGCTCTTGGCGCCGAAAGTGGCCGTGCCAGCAATCCACCAGTCGGTATCCCAAATGGCGGGCTTTTCTCGCGGCCAGCCGTCACGATCAAAATCCACGTTGAGCCAGCCTTCGGGCTCATTGGGAAGAATGAAATGAGTGATGATAACTGATCCTGGAGCATCGTTCTCACCGTCTCCATCGTATCTCTCAGCAAGCGTTTCACAATATTTCTCCCATTGCTCCAAAAGATCCACATTCTGTGTGTCGTAAAAACCGAAATTCCCAGATAGACCTCTCTCAAGGCGGGTCCATTCAGGCGGGGCTTCTATTCGCACAAAGGGCGCAGCTCCAAATTGATCGGTCCATAACTTCAACATGAAATCGGCTACAGTCCAGTCGTATTGCCCTCGGGCAATTTCAACTTGATTCCAGCCCAAGCCGTCAATATCTACAAATTGAAAGCCATAGGTCTCAGGGTGCCGGTCTTTCTTCTGATTGTAGAGCGCCTGCCAATTCGGAACGAGCTCATAGGCTGCCGGCCTGAATTCATCCAGCAATGTCCTCTTGGCTTCCCTTTCGGCTTGATCGCGCGTCATTCCGCTTCGCATCAGCCTACGGCCGGTTTCATTGATCTTGGCCTTGCGTTGGGCTGCGTCTATTTTCTGAGCGCCATTGCTCCATATCGGCTTAAAGAAATCAGATCCTTCAAACCAGCAGCGGTACATGAAATAGGCGCCCCGTTCAACCACCTGCGAGTTGAGATGGAGCGATGCCTCCTGACCCAGACAGGCAAGCGGCACACTGAGCCTGCCCACGCGCAGGCTCTGGAGCTCCAAGGCAACTTCCCTATTCTCGCCCGGCGCAACCGTCGTTCGCCAGACCTCGATGGCGCCGTCTTCCTGACCCGGGCGGATGGTCCTGCCATTCACGAAAACGTTTACCGGCGGGCGGGCATACAGGATCAGCTCGTGAGCCGCAGGCGTGGAATTTTCGATCTTGACCGGGATTTCGCCGATCCACCCACACCCAAGAGTCAGAGAAGTCGGGACGGTGACATTCACCCCGTCACCTTCAAACACAGCCTGGCCGGTGGCGGTGAGGACGCGAGCGGGCGTCGAGGACGCAAGCACAACGGCCTGCTCAGCGGGGGCTGGCTGCTCCGTAGAAGCGACTTCCGTCGAGGCGGGTGTTGGCGTCGCGGCCGGCGTGCGCCGGGCAGCATCATGCGATCCCTGATATTGGCAGCTCAGGTTCGCCATCACGAGAAGAACTAAGAGTGTCATCATTGCGATTCGCATGGGTAATTCTTCAAATTCCTCCTACCGATCCATCTCGCCGGCGATCATGTTGAGCGAACCGAAAACGGGAATGACATCGGCGATCATATGATCCTTGATCATGAAAGGGATGGCTTGCACGAGCGGGAAACAGGGCGGCCGGCAGCGGCATTTGTAGGGGCCGTTGCCGCCGTCGGAAACGATATAGAAGCCGAGCTCGCCGTTGCCGCCTTCGACCGACATGTAAGCCTCGCCGGGCGGCACCTTCACCCCATGATTGTCCATCACCCACTTGAATTGGTTCATCAGTCCTTCGATATTGCCGTAAACATCGGTCTTCAAGGGGCGGGTGATTCTCTTATCATCCACGTTAACCGGGCCGGGCGGCATTTGCTTCAGGCACTGTTCTATGATATGCAGCGACTGGCGCGTCTCCTCCATGCGCACCAGGTAGCGGTCCAACACATCGCCGTTGGTTCCAACCGGCACGGTGAAATCAAGGCGGTCATAGATCGAATAGGGGTGCGAGCGGCGGATGTCATAGGGAACTCCGGAGGCGCGCAGACAGGGGCCGGTGAAGCTCATGCGAACGGCCTCCTCGGCGGTCACAACTCCGATGCCCTGCACCCGGTCTATGAAGATGCGGTTGCGAGTTATGAGCTTGTCAATTTCATCCACCACCCCGCGCACCCTGGGGATGGCGCCGCGACAGAGATCTTCAAAGCCTTCAGGCAGCGGCGCGCACAGGCCTCCGACCCGCGTGAAGTTGGTGGTCACGCGGGCGCCGCAGGCGGCTTCGAAGATTTCGTAGAGCCATTCGCGGGCTTTCATGGTGTAGAGAAACACCGTGAACGCCCCCAGCTCCATGATGGCCGCGCCGATGCTGGTCAGATGATCCGACACGCGGGCGGCCTCGGAAACCAGCACGCGGGCGTATTCCCCGCGCTCCGGGATGGTCACTTCCAGAAGCTTTTCCACCGCCATGCAGTAGCCCACGTTGTTGATGATGGGGCTGACGTAATTCAGGCGGTCGGTGTAGATGATGGCGGTGTTCCAGGTCTGCTTCTCGCAGGATTTCTCGAAGGCGCGATGCAGGTAACCGATTTCGACGTCCGACCAGACGACGCGTTCGCCGGAGAGGCGCACCATGATGCGCACAACGCCGTGCATGGAGGGGTGCGAGGGTCCCATATTCAGGAACATCTCCTGAACGGGCATTTCTTCCTCGACTACGTCGGCGACGGCGATGAATTCTTTTTCAGTGATGGACATGTATTTATTTAACCGCAAAGGCGCAAAGGAATCGCAAAGGGTGCAAAGGTTTATGGAGGCATTTGACTCATTTCGGCTCGATAGCTAGATCATTGCGCCGCACTTCGGGTTTGCGCAATTCGACGCGCGGCTGGCGCCGGTCAATGGGGTAGTCCTTGCGCAAGGGATGGCCGACGAAGCCGTCGTAGAGCAGAATGCGCTTCAGGTCGGGGTGGCCTTCGAAGCGAATACCGTAAAGGTCATAGCACTCGCGCTCGAACCAATTGGCCGCTGGATAAAACGGCGTGATCGAAGGCATGACCGGATCGTCCTCATCCAGGCGCACTTTCATGCGAATTCGATGGCGAAAAGGAATCGAAACGAGCTGGATCACGACCTCGAAGCGCGGCTGGCGGGCGATGTAATCCACCGCCGTCAGATCTACAAACAGATCGAAGAGAGTCTGATCGTCATCGCGCAGGTACAGCAGCACATCGCTCAGGGCTTCGCGCTGGACGACGGCCACGGCCTGCCCATGCGGCATGGCGATCTCTTCGATCTTTTCGCCAAAACGCTTCTGCAGTTCGGTCAGGTAAGAGGGATATTCGTGCATGTTTTCACAATATTACAACCACTGTAATTACGCAAGGTCATCGCTCATGATTTTAAATTCTCTGCGGCTTTGCGTCTTTGCGTGAAATGATTTTTTACCAGCGCTCCAGCAATTTCTTACCCATCAGGTTCAGGATGTATTCGTCCTGCGAGGGGATGATGACGCTGTCGCGGCCCGCCATGTTTTCGCCTGCCACCATGCCCTGCCGTGCGGCGGATTTCCAGCCGAAGTTGGTGACCGACTGGCCGGAATTCAGGTCGTACACCTGAGCGCAGTCACCGGCGGCAAAAACGTTGGGAATATTGGTCCGCAGCTCCTCGTTGACCAGCACGCCGCGATCAATGTGCACGCCGCTGCCCATGAGAAAATCAACGCGCGGGACTTCATGCGGTGCCAGGACGATTAGATCGGCGTCGAAGGTTTCTCCAGCGTCGTCTGTGGTGCGATAACGGCGGCCGTCCAGATCGAGAACATGAACCACCTGGCGATTCAGGCGAAGATCTATGCCGAGCTCTTCAACTTTTTCCCGCACTTCCCCGGCAGTGACATAGGGGAGCTGGCGCGGCCAAAAGAATCCCGGCGGGGATATCCAGCGCACCTTCTTTTTCTTGAAATGGAAGATGCGCACGAGTTCCAGGGCTTGATAGCCGCCGCCGTAGACCAGCACGGATGACGCGCGCTCGGATTCCCATTTTAGACGCAGGGCGTCGGTTTTGGTTTTCAGCATCAGCGTCTGGATGCCGTCCAGAGCGAACTCCTGCGGCCAGTAGCGCGTGCCGCTGGAAACCAGCAGGAAGTTGTAGTTCAAGCGGCTGCCGTCGGATAGTTCAACCGAGTTTTCTTTGGCCAGGACCTTGGATACCTTCACGCCCAGGCGAAAATCCACGCCGGCGACACCGCTCAGATCTTCGTCGGCCATCTTCTGGGATTCGGGCAATTTATCGCTGATGAGGTAGTATCCCAGAAACGGCCGGAGATAGAAGGGATCGGCCTCGTCGCTGATGACGGTGACTTGAGCTTCCGGATCATTCTTGCGAATGGCGAAGAGTGCGGCCCGTCCTGCGGATCCGCAGCCGATGATGATGTGATGCATAGGTCTCCTATGTCGAACGTCGGGGTTGGGGAACGACCCCGACTACGGAATCAAATTTTTATTTAGGGCGGCTGCACATGAACAGCAGAGCAGAAAAAGGAAAGACTCGGCGTTTTGGATCGCCGAGAGCCTATCAACCGCCAGCGAGTCCATTAGGCGCGGCGAGTCTGTATCTTCTGCTGCAACTTCATCAGCCCATCCAGCACCATCTCCGGGCGGGGCGGGCAGCCGGGGATGTAGATGTCCACCGGAATGCAGACGTCAATGCCCTGCATGGTGGCATAATTGTTATACGGCCCGCCGCAGGAGGCGCAGGCTCCGAAAGCCATCACCCATTTTGGATCCGTCATCTGATCGTAGACGCGCTTCAGAATGGGGCCGATTTTATGCGAAACCGTGCCCACCACGATCAACAGATCCGACTGGCGGGGCGAGAAGCGCGGCAAGCCGGCTCCAAAGCGGTCAATGTCATAATGGGCGCAGGCGACGGACATGTATTCCATGCCGCAGCAGGCGGTGACGAAGGGATAGAGAAAGAGCGAGTACTTGCGCCCCCAGCCCAGGACGCTCTCCAAACGGCTGGTCATGGCCACACCGGGGATAATGCCGCTATCTATTTCCATTCCAGAACTCCCTTTTTCACTGCATAGTAAAGTCCCAGCATGAGCACGCCGACGAAGATGATGATCGAGATAAATCCCACTGCCGGCAGATCCCGGAAGACCACCGCCCAGGGATAGAGAAAGGCGATTTCCACGTCGAAGATGATGAAAAGGATGGCGACGACGAAATACTTCACCGGGAAGCGCGTGTCATTGGCGTCGCCGGTGGGGACGATGCCGCATTCGAAGGGCTCATCCTTCACCGGATTGGGGCGTTTAGGCCCCAGGAAGATGGAGGCGGCCATCATGATGGCGGTGAGAATTCCCGCCGATAGCAACAGCCAGAGGATGGGGGTGAATTCGTGCATATTTGCTCCGTGAACCGTAAACCGGGCACCGTGCACCGGATACAGAGGACCGCAATATCGGGTAATGATTATTTCATGGTTTTTGGCAATCGGTCGTTACGGGCCAGCATAGGCAGACCGGGCTTGAACTGGGCGGCGCCAACTTGCTCCAGAAAACGGTCGGTCAGAATTTCCTCTATTTCCTGAAGCGACAACTGCCGCAATTTGCTCAAGCCGATACGGCCGCCCGCCATCTGATCGTGGCCGCCCCCGGTGCCATAGCCCCGCGCCATATTGGCAGCGATGATGCCGGCATCCAAATCTTCGCGAGCGAAGCGAATGGAAAAGACGAGCTGCCCTTCATACTGGCCGACAACCAAAGCGCGGATGACATTCTCATGGCGCAAGAGAAAGTCGGCAATTTCGGCGGCGGCGTCCGGAGTGGGGATTGCGCCCAAATCGGCGATCAGAGCATTGCCATAAAGCCTCGCCGCCGCAATGCCGCGCTGAAAGATGCCAAAGTAGTCACCGGGGATCTTGGCGCTCAAGATGCGGTGCAGCAGTTCCCAATCCACCGAATCATAGAGAGCGAAATGCGCTCGCTTGTCCGCCTCGCAGATACTGCGCCCCAGGTCCTGGGTCTCGCTCTTGATGGCGTAGAAGAGCGCCGTGGCCAGTTTCTTATCCCACTCGATGCGCTGCGCCTTAAGATATTCCACCATGATCGTGCTGGCAGCGCCATAGTCGGGGCGAACATCGGCAAAGGGCACTTTCAACGGCTGGCGCAGCGGGTGGTGATCAATGACCGCGGTGATCTCCATCCCCTTGGGGAGATTGGCGTTCCCGGCTCCGGGCTGAGCGTCCACCATAACGACCGCATCCCAGGGCTGGTGCTCCAGCAGGTCCATGGGATAGAGATCCATTTCCAGCTCGAGCGTCAGCGCTCGATTTTCCGCCCGCCCCAGAATCCCGCCGATGGCGATGTGCGGCGTCAATTTGGTCCGGCGCTGGATTAAGGTCTTTAGCGCCAAACTGGACGCCAGCACATCCGGATCGGGATTATCGTGCGAAGTCAGCAGTACAGCGCCGCTGTCCGGAAGAACAGAGAGAAATCGCTGCGAGATCGCTCTGGCATCCCGGAGATAGGGGGTGGAACGACGCTGTATCGGCTTTTTGCGGATCTTGGAACCAGCCACGCGGCGATCCGAAGGCCGCGCCTTCTTGGCCACAGGCCTGATCATAGATAATGACGCAGAAAAAGGCGCTTTGGAGAAAGGCGTCTCTTCCTGTCACTCCTTGGCAATTAAACTTATAATAATCAAGATGTTGCAATTATTCAGATTCAATTAATATAACCAAATCTCCGGCGCAATTCAACCACTTTGAGGCCTATGTTTTTGCAGAATTAAGCACTCCCTTACTTTCCAATTTCGGCTGTTCCGATCCGCCCCGATTCGTAGTTCAATTCAGACCCGCCCATGCTGTGCGGGATGGAGAAGATCGCCAGAAGGAGCACGGCTGCCGCAATCACCAAGAACCGGGCCGCCTTCCCTCTCAAGATAGCCCAAATCGCGATGATCCAGCCGACCATGGCGATCAGAGTCTTGTTATCCGTCAAATCCCAGCCGAAAGGAACGCCCGTCCAGAGCGCGCCGAAGGCGTATTTCTGCACCATGGGCCCCAGGATCATCCCGCCCAGGAAGAGCAGTCCCGCAGCCCATAGGGCAAAGTTTCGCGGTCTGCCCTTCTGGATTAGGGCCTCCAAACCAGCTCGCGTCGAGACCAGCATGGCGATAAACATGATGAGAATGTGCGGGAAGAGCACGACATTGGGCACCCCTCCTTTAAAGCGGATCACCAGATCGTGACCTCGGGGGACGGTGTCCATGTCATTGCCATGAGTCAACCTCAGATAGTACTCCAGCTTGCCGGCCGGGGGCTGATGCGGCAATTCCGCCACCAACATATCGCCTTCGCGCCGCATGGGGATTTCGGCCCACTCATCAGACGTTTTAAAGCGCTTCCAGACCAGCACTCCCTGCACTTCGGGATTGGGGATCTTGATCTGGATCGGAGCGTCCGCGTCGCCGCCGTGGGAACGCAGCAGGCGATATTTATAGCTCTCTTGCCCAATGGTCACGTCCCCGCGAGCGGGATACGTAGGCCCGGTCAGGCGCTGATAGACAGCCGCGGTCAGGGTGATCAAGAGGGCCACAATCCAGAATAGGATGTTTCTTAGCATGTTTGTTGTCTGGTTATATCCGATTGGCTTGGCTTCGTCGGTGAGCTTCTTTGCATTATTGTGGAGGAGGAGGCTTAATCATCGCCCCTCCCCGCCATAAAATCCCCGTCCGATGTGATTCCAGATGTCCATGATGAGCAGAGCTTCGTGGGCGGCCTTCTCGAAATGCTCGATGGCCACGCTGTATTCGAGGAAATGGCGCTGGCTTCCGGCATCGTATTTCCACCACTGTTTCGTCCACTGAGAATCGGGGTGGATGAAGATCGAAGCCTGTTCGTAAACCTCTTCGTATTTCTCGTCTGCGGAATACTCCAGATCCCTCAGGGTGAAGGACGCAATCTGTTTGCAGACGGAACGCAAATTGTGCTTTTTCCCATCCGCGCGCTGGGCCTTTCGGTACCAGGCATAATACTTGTTTTTGTCCGTCGTCAGCGAATGATCGAAAAAGAGCTGCGCCAGCGCTTCCTCCTTTTCGCGCTCCGATAAAATGAACGCCATGGAGACAAAATTCTCGAAGATGCTGCGCAGCATGATATAGCACGACGAGAGGTTGGCCAGGCGGATCGAAGTGTAAAACATCATGCAGTGGTTGAGGTGCCAGAGCAGATGAGCGATGATGGCGCCGCCCAGCGCCGTGGGCTCTTTCCGGCGGTCAAATTCCGCCTGGATATTGGCCAGCACGCGCTGCTGATCGTCTATGGCAATCTCCAACTGGGAGATTAGGCCCAAGAGACGGGGATGGCTAAGCGCGAAATTGGGCAAGGTTTTCTTCAGCACATCCCAATAGGGCATGGAAAAGGCGTCACGCATAAGTCAATAAGTGATACGAGTAGAGGAGTGGATTATCCTAAAATTTAATCAATTTGCAGATTCATTTCAATAGAATTAAGGACATCTTGGCAAAAGCTATCGGCCGAATTTTCCAAGCTTTAATCCCGGTCTGAACTTCCTTACCAGCCACAGACCGGCGAGGAATCCTCCAATATGCGCCATGTACGCGATGCTGGCTCCGCCGCCTCCAGGAGCGCTGAAGACATATAGAAACTGCATCACAAACCAGATCCCCAGAACGATCAAGGCGGGAACTTGAGTGGTGGTAATGAAAAAGAAGACGAAGATCAGGACGGTGACGCGGGCGCGGGGAAAAGTGATCAGATACGCTCCCAGAACGCCGGCGATGGCGCCGGAGGCTCCCACCATGGGCAGCGTGGAATAAGGATTCAGGATGAGGTGCGCGATGGCCGCCAGGCTTCCGCAAAGGAGGTAGAACAGCAAGAAGCGGACGCGCCCCAACAGATCCTCGATATTGTTGCCGAAGATCCAGAGATAGAGCATGTTACCCAGGAGATGGAAGATCCCACCATGCAGGAATTGCGAAGTGAGCAGCGTCAGGGGCGGGGGCAGCGCAGTGTGAATCTGGGGGGCGCGGCCCAAAATCTCCGCCGGTATCAACCCAAATCCGGCGATGAAGCGATGCAGATCGGGCTCAGGGAGAGTAAGCTGGTAGATGAAAACCGCGACATTGGCCGCAATCAGGCTGATGGTGATCAGAGGGAACGTGCGCGCGGGATTTTCGTCTCGGAGCGGGATCATCGGGTAATGGTCAATTTTCGCTGCAACCGCATCTCATTGCCGCAAAAATCGCGCAGAGATAATAGAATCTGGTGCTCACCGGCGGCCAGAGCCTCATCGGGAGATCCGAAGACGGTTCCGGCCTCGGGATCATATTCCATCAACACGAACTGGCCGTCCACTTCGAGATTGATGCTGCGGTCGTCGAATCCGGACAGCTCATCGCGCACGCTTAATTTAAACGTCGGTCGGCGCTGGGAAGTGGACGCCTTGGGCGAGAGCCAGGTCACCCGAGGCGAATCTGAATCGCGCCGCAGCGCGTAGCTCTCCAGCCGGGGCGAACTGCCCGACACATAGCCCTCCACTTTGCGCCGGTCATTATCAAGGAATTTCCAGACGCCTTTTGGGGAAAGTCCATAAATGCCCAATTCATGAGGCTGAGTTTCACCGGAAGGAATGTTGATGGAGACGTTAACATTGCCGCGAAGGGGCATATCGTCCGGCTCGAGATGATAAACACGGCTGACGAAATGGTTCTCAGCCGCAGGACTTTCATCGCTGACACGAAGATACAGAGTGCGGTAGAGCGCATCCTTATCAAACGTCGCCTGAAAAAGGCCATCGTCGGTATGGATCGTTCCACCGCCGGTCTTCAGGGGATAGACGAGCCAGGCGGCGGTATCCGAAGCTCCATTCGATTGCAGCGCAACCGTCCAGAAACCCGAAGGAAAGGGCTGCAAGGGGACTTTTCCGATCCAGTGCCCCTTGGCCTGCACGATCGGGATCTGTTTTAAATAGGGTTCAAGCAGCGACAATTGAATCTCGCCAACTGAAGGACCGGCCGGAGTGGACAAGAGGATGTAATCCTCGAAAAATTCCGCCTTGATGCGCGATCCCTTGCCATAATAAGCGGCGCCTAATCCAGGGTTATCGCGCCTGGCGAAAAATCCTAACAAGTTGGAGTACGGCTCGACCGTCGGATAGAGGGGCGAATCTTTGAATTCAAGCTCGCCGCGGACGCGCGCCTCATTTCCGGCAAAATCGCTCAGGATGATTTCATAGTTGTGCAGGCCGGGAGCGAATTTTCGCGCGTCAATGACGCCGTCGCCTTTCTTATAGAAGTCCACAGTGGCCGAGGGATCCTTCCAGAGGTGGTGGAAGGCGTCGCCGGTCAGTTTGCGCAGGCGATAGTCCCGGTCAAGGTCAATCTGCTTTTCCTCGTCATAGTTGAAATGATCATAGCGCGTGGAAAAGAAGGGTTCGCCATCGAGATAGAGATCCAGGCCCCAAAAACTGATCTGATTCCCCGATTCATCCACCTGGTCATAGCCGGAGATTTCGATGCCGATCGGGCCATAGACCGAGGGCGTCCTGGAAACTTGATAATGATCCGGGCTGGACAACGTAAGACCCGAAAGGACGGTGCGAAAGTCATCGTTGATCTCGCTGTCGCGGCTCAAGGGACAAAAGGCGGCTTGCTGCGCTACCGGAGAAATGGTATCGGGCACGGTAAAGCCCAGGAGCAGGGGGTTTCGATAGCCCTGGGCGTCGCGCATTTCAAAATGAAGGTGGGGCGAACCGACGCCGGAGGCGCCGGTATAGGCGACGATATCCCCCTTCTTGAAGGGAAGCTGATCAGGCTGGAGGAAGAGTTCGCAACGGAACAAGCGGTTTTTCATCTGTTCCGCATGAATGATCCTTTCCACCGCCGGAGCGAACTTCTTCAGGTGCGCGTAAACGGCCATATTGCCGTCATCGAGCTGCAAGTAGAGAGCGCGCCCATAGCCATACGGCGAGACTTTGAGGCGAGCCACATACCCATCCGCAACGGCATAGCAGGGAAATCCGGTTCGCTGCTGCGTGCGGATGTCAATGCCGAAATGGAAATGGTTGGCGCGGGTTTCGGCGAAGGAGGAGGCCAGCGACCGGCCGGCGTTGGTCGGCCAGAGATAGGGAATTCCCGCCGGTTCTTTTGCGGCGACGGAATCCTCTGAGGCGGCGCTGCCGCTGGTCCTGACTCTCATCAATCCAAGGATCAGCAGCCCGGCCGGGATAGACAAAAAAAGGAAACGCCGCAAAGCGTTTCCAGTTTGGAATATCGCAAGGAACACGGGACGGATTCTCAGGGAAGTTTTTCCAATTGGGCTTGGGCGCGGGAGACAAATTCGCTGCCGGGATAGGCCGCAATCAGACGATTAAATTCCGCCCGGGCTTCCTCATTCTTGCTCATCTGCAGGTAGCAAAGAGCGATTTTAAACTGGGCGGCATCGGCTTTGAAATTATTAGGGTAGACGAAGACCTTCTGAAATTCCGCCAGCGCATCACTGAATTTGCTCTGCGCGTATAGGCATTCGCCGATCCAATACTGACAGTTTCCGGAAAGGCGATGATTGCGATTGCCTTCCAGCAAGGCGGCAAAGCTCTGGGCGGATTCCGTGTATTTCTTCTCTTTGAAAACCGCCAGCGCCTGCTCGTAGCCGCGCTGAAAATCGGCGGCGGGACTGATCACCGGCAAATCATCGGGCGGCGGAGCCGACTGCTGCGCCACAGCCATCGGCGGCGCGGGGGGCGCTGATATCACGTTGAGTGATTCTGCTGCGGCCGGCGGCGGCACGACCTCTCCCATCGCAGAAGGCGACGCCACGAGGGCCTGCAAAGAATCGTTGTCCACGCGCAGTTTATTCAGATCTCTGCGGACAATATCAAGCTCTGCCTTCTGCAGCGTCTTATCCAGAGAAAAAGCGTCCCTCTCATTTTTCACCTTCGCAAGCTGACCCTCCAGCGTGTCGGCCTGCTGTTCGAGCATAGCGACCTGCTGTTCGAGCATGGAGACTTTTTTCCCGCCGCCGCAACCGAGGCTCAGGAGCGCAATGCCCGCTATTAAGGCAGAGATGCACACAGATTTCATAATCAAATTCCCTCCGCAAACACGATCAACGGGCGCAAATATAAGAAATCCATTTGAGCAAGTCAAGACATTTCGCAGAGATACGGGAATCCTGCAGAATGCCATGGGCTATCTTCTGAATCCCGATTCCTGGATCCGCTTCTTCGTCAGCGCCTTTCCCAATTCCACGCCGGGCTGATCGAGCGCATTGATCTTCAGAAACGATCCCGCAAATACCACGGCGATCTCCAGTGTCATCAGAAACTGCCCGACGGCGAATGCGTCCACGCGCGGGAATAGAGCGGTCATGCTGGCTCGCCCTGCCTGCCGCAGGGCTTCTTCAGTGGCTTTCTTTTCGACGTTGATCAATTCCGCCAGCGTGTGCCCCCCCCAGAAGTCCAATTCGGGCTTATCCGGATGGAGGCGCGGAATAACGACATCCACTCCGTGATCGGCGACTTCGAGAAAGCAGATCACCTTATCAAAGGGGCCCTCCATATAGAGCTGGACCATGGAGTGCTGATCGGTGGCGCCGAGGGCTTTTTCAGGGGTTTGGCCCCAAAACACCTCCTGACCCGAGAGGTTGACGCGCTTGCCCAAACTTTCGGCCCAGAGTTGCCGGAACCAGTCGGCCAGACCCAAGAGGCGATTGCTGTAAGGCATCATAATCACCGTGCCGGCGCCTTTTAGATCACGCAACAAGCAGAGCGAAAGCGCAAAGCGGTAGGCGGGATTGTCGAGAATTTCGCCTCGCGAGCAAAGCTCGGCGGCGGCTCGCGCGCCAGAGCAGAGCTCCTCAATATTTAAGCCGCTGAGCGCGGCAGGAAGCAGGCCGACCGGCGTAAAAACCGAAAAGCGGCCTCCGACGCCGGGATCAATGTCAAAGGCGCGGATGCCCTCTTCGCGGGCAAGCTGTCGCAGGGTGCCTTTTTCTGGATCGGTGATGAAAACGAGGTGGCTGGCATAGCGATCCTTCAATTTGTGCTGGAGACGCTCACGGATAATCAGGTATTGGGTTATGGTCTCCGGAGTGCCGCCGGCTTTAGAAATAACGATAAAGAGCGATTTTTCGAAATCCAGCGACCCCAGCAGGCAATCGAATTCGAAGGGATCCACATTATCGGGAAAATGCAGGCGCGGCGCCGAAGCGGCACGATCTGCGCTGCGACTCAGGGCCGTTTGTAAAGCCGCCGGACCCAAGGAGCTGCCGCCGATGCCCAAAACAACCACATCGGCAAACCGCGCCTTATTATCCGCTGCAAAATCAAGAACTTCAGCGATCGCATCGCTTCGGGTGGGCAGATCGAAGAACGGCAGCTCGCCCTGTGCGCGACGGCCGGAGAGATCGGCATGCGCCTCTTTAGCCTGAGGCAGAGCCTTTTCGAGGTCGCCCCCGGTCAATCCCAGCTTTTGGCCGACCCGATCAACCGCCAGATTATCAAAGTTCCATGTGATGTGCGAGTTCATATTGACCTCCTTTAGTCAGTCGCAGGGCTACGGATCACCGCTCCAAAACCGCCAGGTGCCGCCCCCCCCCCACGCCAATTTATCCAAAAACGATGCAAAAAAGCAACTTTGATATGCAAGAATTCGCCTTCGCAGATGCCTCACCGGATAGCGAATGCATGAAGATTGGATTTCTTTTCGGCCTATAAATTGCGTATATTATAACATCACTACTCAAGCAAACCAAACGGAAAAAAGGAGAATTCAGACACGATGCGAAAGTTTGCTCTAATGATTCTGATGCTAGCCACGGCAGCCTGTGCGGAATGGCGGCCGTTGCAGCCAGCAAGCGAAGGCCAGAGGCCGGAATTTGCCATGCTCGATCATTCAAAATCGGGCGACGTCTTCGAGATGGTTCTGCCCGGCATCGAGCTGACCTCGGCGGTGCTGGACGGCAAACGGTGGGATCGGGTGGAGATCTACGGAGGCGGCTTCGAGCAGGAGATCGGCCGCCCGGAGGCGCCGCACGTAACCCGGTTAGTGGCCATTCCCGGTGCTTCGGGCGTTAGAGTTGAGGCTGTCATTCTGGAAGAGGAGACCATCTCCGGCCTAGACCTGATGCCGGCTCAGGGGATTGCGCCTGACGAGGGTCCGGAGGCCGGACGGCTCAGACATTGGAATTCAGAGGTCTATGCCCGAGACAATTATTATCCCGAGAAGCTGGCGGTGCTGGGCGAACCGGCCATTATGCGGGATCTGCGGGTCATCCCCGTGCAGATGAATCCGGTGCGTTATAATCCGGTGACGAGAGAGCTTCGCGTGGCCACCCGGATGCGGGTTACCTTGACCTATGAGGGCCAGGATTTGCGCAATGCGACGACTCGGACTCCGCGCCTTTTCTCCTCTTCCTGGGCGAAATTAGCTCGTTCTTCCATCGTCAATTTCGACGAGGTGGGTGAAGCGGATGAGACTCTGACGGGCTCCTATCTTGTCATCTGCGAGAACGATAACGTGCTTGTCAATTTGATCAATAATCAATTTGTCGATTGGAAACGCCGCATGGGACACACGGTGGTAGTGCAGACATTCACGCCGGGAGCCAGCAATACGACCATCAAGAATATGATTCAGACAGCCTACAACACCTGGGATCCGCCGCCGGAATTTGTGCTCCTGGTCGGCGACTCAGACGGCGATTATGTCCTGCCCGGATGGGAATCCTATGTCCTCGATCACCCTTACGCCCAGCTTGATGGCAGCGATCTCTTGGCCGATGTGGCCGTCGGCCGGATGCCGGCGGGCAATAGCGCCGAGGCCGCCACGCTGCTGAACAAAGTCATCTGGTACGAAAAGCAGCCGTATACGGCTCATGATGATTGGTTTCATCAGGGAGTGCTGGTCGCCAGCGAAGGCACTTCCGGTATCTCGACCATCCAGACCAAACGCTGGATTAAGACGCGCATGATTCAGCATGGTTTCACTCGCGTTGATACCTTGTGGTACACCATGGGTGGATCGGTTGTTACCGTGGTTTCCAACGCCATTAACAGCGGCATGGGATACTTCAACTACCGCGGCTACATAGGCATGAGCGGCTGGCAGAATTCCAATACCTACGCTTTGACCAATGGCTATATGCTGCCCTTCGTAACCATCCCGACCTGCGGAACCGGCGGATTCTCGGGGGAATCGCGCGCCGAAGCCTTCGCGATCGCCGGGACACCGACGAGCGGCCAGGGCGCCGTGGCCAGCTATGGCACGGCCACTTCGGGCACGAACACGCGCTGCAACAATGTGGTGGATGTCGGCACATATTGCGGCATTTTCGATGATGATCTCAACGAGGCCGGGAACGCGCTGAATCGGGGAAAGCTGGAACTCTTCAACGCCTATATCACCGTCAATAGCGGTTTCGTCAGCAGCTTCTCGATGTGGAATAACTTGGCGGGAGATCCCGGGTTGGAATTATGGACCGGCCCCATCTCCATCATCACAGCCACCCTTCCCGACGAGCTCAATTTCGGCGACAATCAACTGGATATCGTGGTTTTGGATGCCCAAAGCCAACCACTGGAAGGGGCTCTGGTCTGCGCCTACAAGGCCAACGAGATGCAGGTTACGGCGCTGACTGACGCCGATGGAGCCGCGCATCTTCTGCTCGATCCGACCACGGCGGGCAGCCTCAAGGTGACCGTTACCAAGGAGAACTGCAAACCCATTCTGGATTCTCTGAATCTGGTTCAGCAGGCGGTGCAGGTGGGATTTTACTCCGCGGTGGTGGATGATGACAACCTGGGTGAAAGCCAGGGGGATGACGATGGCTTGATCAATCCGGGTGAGACCGTCGAAATTCCCATTATGCTCAAGAATTTCGGCGCTGCCACGACCGCCAGCGGCATCACGCTGGTTGCCGCCACGACCGATTCGTTCGTCACCCCGGGCGACATGGTGGAATCCTACGGCAATATCGCGCCGGGAGCAACCGCGCTCAGCCTGGATGACATTGATTTCCGGGTGGACTTGAACGCCCCGGAAGGTCATCTCATGCACTTTGATCTGACGGTCAACTCGGCGCAGGGATCGTGGAGCAGCATTATGGAACTGCCGGTATCCGCGCCGGTTCTGGAGGCTGGCGCTGCCACGGCCGTCGGCGGCGACGGCATTTTATCCCCGGGCGAGACCGCCGAGCTGATAATCACCACTCGCAATTTCGGATCCGACGCCGCCGCGGGTGTGACGGCCAAGCTGCGCTCGCTGCATCCCTGGATTACCGTCACGGATTCCCTGGGCGCCTATGGCGCGATCGCCGTCGGCGCCTCAGTGGGCAATACCGCCGATCACTTTGCCCTAATCGCCTCCGCCAGTGCGCCGCTGGGCTGGGAAGCGCCGCTGAGAATGGAATATGCGACCAGCAATGGGCTGGTCCAGGTGGACACGTTCACCGTGCAGCTCGATACGAAGAATGCCACCGACCCGCAGGGGCCGGATGAATATGGCTACTACTGCTACGACAATACGGATCTGAATTATGCTCCGCACCCGACCTATTCCTGGGTGGAGATTGATCCGCGTTACGGCGGGCAGGGGACGCAATTGCCCATCACCGATTACGGCGAAGATCAGGATATGTCGGTCAATGTCGGATTGCCGTTCACCTTCCAGTACTACGGCATGGCCACCGATTCGATCACCGTCTGCTCGAATGGCTGGCTTTCGATCGTCGCCAACGTCTCCTTCAGCGACTTTCGCAACTGGCCCATTCCCGCGGCCAGCGGGCCCGACGGGATGGTGGCGCCTTTCTGGGATGATTTGGTGACCACCAGCAACGGTCGGATTTGCTTCTACAATGACGCGGCCAATCATTGCGCCATTGTCGAATGGTCGCGCATGCCCAACTGGGGAAATCAATCCACGCTGGAAACCTTTGAAGTGATCCTCTACGATCCGGATTACTATCCGACGCCCACGGGCGATGGCGAGATCCTCTTCCAGTACTTTCACATCGTCGAAGTTGTGGGCCAGTACTACGACAATCAGTATTCCACGGTGGGAATCGAAAATCTCAATCAGTCGGATGGCATCGAGATCGTTTACACGGCGCAATATCACGATGCCGCAGCCGCCCCGCTGCAGGACGGCCGGGCTTACTTCTTCACGACCCGGTTCGATTACGCGATGCCCGATTTGCAGATCACGCTGACGCCCAGCGGCGGATCAATCGTCATCCCGCCGGGCGGCGGATCATTCAGCTATACAGCCCTGCTGCAAAACAACAGCTCCACCGCAGCGGGCAGCGGCGAAACCTGGTTCGATCTCCAGTTGCCGAGCGGTTCCATCTACGGGCCGGTCTTGGGGCCGGTGGTCATCATGCTGAATCCGGGGACGTCCCTGCAGCGAGTGCGCACCCAGAATATCCCGGGCAGCGCTCCGGCCGGAGATTACCAATTCCGCGGCCACGTCGGGATTCACCCCTTCGCCGTCTGGGATGAGACCAGCTTCCCCTTCAGCAAGTCGGGTGTTGACGCTGCGGGGCCGGTCAAGGACTGGCTGAATTACGGCCAGCCGTTCGAAGAGAATGGCCAAGCCGCCCGTGTCATCGAAATCCCCACGGCGTTTGCGTTGGAGACAGCGCACCCCAATCCGTTCAACCCGTCTACCGCCATCAGCTATCAGCTTCCAGCGAACAGCTTCGTAACCCTTCGGGTCTACGATGTGGGCGGACATTTGGTGCGGACCTTGGTCAACGCTTGGCGTGAGGCGGGCAGTCACAGCGTCGTCTTCGATGGATCCGGGCTAGCGTCGGGCGTCTATCTCTACCGCTTGCAGGCGGGAGATTTCGCCGCGACAGGGAAGCTAATTCTGCTGAAATGATTTGACATTTTAGCAGAATAGTCCGCCCGCTGGCGGAATGTTGATGGTCAAATAGTTCCGAGTGGCGAGTTGCGAGATGTAGGGGCGTCCGGAGCCGAGCCTCCCTTCGGGACCGCGGTGGACGCCCCTGTTTTGTCTCCCCCCTTGCCCCCCTTTACGAAAGGGGGGTAGAATGTAGGGGCGCGGCAGGCGAGGGCGAGAAGTTGACAAAAACGAGAACTCGAGCGACGGTTTGTGCGGGGCGAGAACTCGTCACTCAATCGGGAAGAGATCTCGCCCAAGTGACGAGAAGTCGTCAGGGGTTGGAGGTTAGGGGTTAGGGGGAAGGGGGCAGGCCCCGAGGGGGCAAGCAGCGGGAAAAGGGCGGTGCGGGGCGCCGGGGAAAAGTGGGGGGATGCGAAAAAAGTGAAATAATTGTTGCATATATTAGATATTTGGTGTATATTATTAATAGGAGGCCATAGACCCCGCACGGATATAAATTGTCTGAACCGCTGATTCCCGCAGATTTAACTGATTTCGCAGATAAATTACGCGCTACTAACCGCAGAGGACGCAGAGAAGGCGCAGAGGGGGCAGAGAAGAAATGGGGAAGGCGAAATGATTATAATAAACCCGGCCATCAAGCTGGCCGGGCCACCCGGCCGGCGCGGGGTGGCGGGCCACCCCGCCTCCTGATTTGGGGGGGGAAAGGCGTTGCCGCCCCCCTTTCGCGTTTTTGTTCAGATTTTGATTGACTTTTCGGAATTTGTTTTGTAGGTTGGAGTGATGTTGGGGGAAGTGACGGGTGTGTAGACCCGACAGCAGACTAACGAACCCACAGCAGAGCTGTGGGGCACCCAGGCACAATAATGGAGGTCATCATGGGAATGAATAATACGACCCTAACAAGCCTCGCCATGTTGAAAACCTATCTGGACTCTCATTCGGGAGATTATCTATCGTATTTGGAACCCCTTGTCCTACATATTCTGGGAAAGTACAACCCGATCCCTGTTACAGATGAGGCCATACAGGGTCATATGGAAAATGAATTTGGCCTATTTATTCCACGCCCGGGAATTCAGATTGTGCTTAAAAGAATCGCTAAGAAAGGTATACTTAAGAGAGAGTACGGGGTCTATAATATAGAAAAGGCTGTTCCGGATCAGCATATAGACGAACGGCGCGAGGAGGCTTTTAATCGAATAAATGCAGTTACAAAATCATTTATTGAATATTCAATGCAGCAATTCAACGTAACTATGCAATATGATGAGGCACAAAAATCCATCATCACCTTTCTATCTGAATTCTCTATTGAGTGTTTACGCGCCTACATTCGAAAGACGGCGATCCCGGATGTTTCTGAAAGCAGTGGCAGAGAAAAATTCATGGTTAGCAAATTCATAAAACATAGTCAGTCACGGAACCGCAATATTTACGAAAGTTTCATTGTTATTGTCAAATGCCAAATGCTTGCGAATGCACTAATATGTCCGGATATTGAAGGAATCGACAAATCGTTCGCAAGAGTTAATTTCTATATGGATACGCCTTTAATATTGCATTTGCTTAACCTTGAGGGTGATATTAGCCATCGCGCGATTATCGAACTAATTAGAATAATAACTAGTCTGGGCGGTAAGTTCAGAATATTTGAGCACACGTTTCAGGAGGTATATGCCGTGATAGGAGGGATAGCTCATAATCTTGACAATTTAAATGCAAGGGGTAAGATAATCAATGAGATGCGAAAGCAAAACAAACAATTCACGGACCTAATGTTACTGCGCGAAGATCTAGACGATTATCTTCGGAAGTATGGCATTACCAAAGAGGACACCCCGGCATATACTCCCAGACATTTCACTTTTCAAATTGATGAAGCGATACTTGAAGCAGCAATAGATGAAGAGCTTTCTTATTACAACCCTGCTGCAAAGCACTATGATATTGAGTCAATTCGCAGCATTTACATCTTGCGCCTTGGCAAAGCCCCAGTACGTATTGAGGATGCCAATGCCGTTCTCTTAACAGAAAATTCGGCGCTAGCGAGGAGTGCCTTCGAGTATGGCAAAAAATATGAATCAACTCGCGAGGTATCGAGCGTTGTCACTGATTTTAGCATTGCAAATATTGCTTGGCTAAAAGCACCCTTGCGCGCGCCAAGCCTTCCAGAAGCCGAAGTAATGGCTATTTGTTATGCCGCTCTTGAGCCAGGCGATAGCTTATGGGGAGCCTTTTTGGATGCGGCGGACAAATTACAGGCCACTGGTGAAATTACTTCGCGGCAGCATCAGATTCTACGTTGCTCATCGCTCTCCCGAGAAGAGCTTATGAATTTAACTATGGGGCAGATCAAGGAACTATCACAAGAAACCGTCATGGAAATTGCGCAAAGAGTTGAAAGGGAAATCGGTGCCGAAAAGGATAAAGAAATAGAACAAAAAATACTTGAATTGAAGATGAAACAGAATGAACTTATTGCAGAAAGGGTGATTCAGGATCAGCTTAGAAATGAAAAACTAAGTACGGATGCGACTTACGAATCTCTGGCGCAAAGAATACATGAATTCACCGCTGCAATTGGAAAAATAGTCGGTATCATAGCTGCTTCGTTCTTATCCCTATTTTTTATCCCGGCTGCCTTACTAACATCAAACTTAATCAGAATTCGAATAATTCAAAATCAGTACTTAAAATTTGGGATTGCATTGATTATTTATTATTTCTTAACCTTCGGATTGCTAAATCTAATATTTGGGATTTCAATAAGGACAATTTACAAATATATAGGCGATAAAGTCACAGAATTCCTTTACATCAGGATACTGATACATAAGAAATCTCGACCTTAATTTGCCTAATGCCCTACAGTCAAGTAGTTTGCGTCAAGCCCTTTTGGGGGCGCGACCCAACAAGCGTTGCCCCCTGCCCCACCCGCCGCGAGGGGGGGCAGCGTCTTCGTTTCGTCCGGGAATGAATTCCCGGACTACATTCCTGTCCCGAAGGGATGGCTTCGCCACAGTCCACTGAAGTGGACGCTTTTGTTTACGTCCCGCTTTAGCGGGACTGAAGCAAGGTAGCCCGGAAATTCATTTCCGGGCGGGGCGTGGTGCCGCCCCACCCGCCGCGGGGGGGGGCAAAATTGTCAGAATCGCCGATTAAACGGATTAAACGGATTGAACAGATTTTGCAGGATCCGCCCTGGCGGATCTTTTTGTTTCCTCTGCGTCTCTGCGTCCCCGCGTGAAATAATATTTTCCCGCTACCCCAAATTCCTCAAAAACTGCTTGCTTTTTCACCCTGAATGTTGTATATTATAAACAGATGGGTCTTTTTCCGCCTAATACCCCGCTTTGTATCCCCTTCGGCCCCAAATCCGTGCTTGTCCTTCATCAGACAGCTTTGCGCCCTTTGCGCCTCCTTTGCGTCCTCTGCGGTTATTTTTTTTTCAAGCTCCCCTCGACAACCTTGTCTCGGCCAATCAATTTCATGCGTAGCCGCGCCGCCAAATCAGGCGGACAGCCCCCCTTGGCGGCCAAATCTTACCAGCCCCCAGCCCCTAATCCCTAAATCCCCCACCGCGCCCCCGTTTGTGCCGCCGAAACATGTTGGCCGAGAAAAGCCTTGATCTTCTCATAAATCGGATTATATTAAGGGCGTTCCAAACAAACAGGCGATGGTGGCCCAGCGCCCGATAAAATGCCCGCACTGCGGTGGGGAATTCCCCCTGCATGACAATCCCAAACCGGTGGTGGATTTCATCATCGAAATCGGCGAGGGTATCGTTTTAATCCAGCGCAAGAATCCGCCTCCAGGCTGGGCGATTCCGGGGGGATTCGTGGACTATGGGGAGACCGTCGAGGAGGCGGCGCGCCGCGAGGCGCGGGAGGAGACCGGACTGGAATTGGCGGATCTGCGTTTATTCGGGGTTTACTCCGATCCGAAGCGCGACGCTCGCGTGCACACCATCAGCACGGTCTTCATTGCCCGGGGGATCGGGACTCCGCGCGCCGGAGATGACGCCGCCAATATCGGCGTCTTCACCAAAGACCATCTGCCCTCGGACATCGCCTTCGATCATCCTCAGATTCTCGCGGATTACTTTGGACAGCGGAGATAGTCCATGGTTGGAAAATCCTGCAAGACCGGCCCTCCACTTCGACGTCTCGCCCTCATCGTTCTGATTCTCTCCCTGGCCGCTCCGGCCCATCCCATTGACCTGACACGCCTCTTCCGCCGGGGGGATCGCGAAGTGCAGATTCAGTCGCTCTTGGATCGCGGCATAAGTCTTCGCGAACGGCGGCTCTATGATCAGGCGCTGGAGCAATTCGATCAGATTCTCCGCCTCGAGCCATTACATGAGGAGGCCGCCTGGGAGATCGCCGAGACCTACCGAAAATCCAGGCAGTGGTCGCAGGCGGTGGATTGGTATTACGTGGTGGCGACGCTGGCTCCGGAAAAGCGCGAAGCCTTTTCCCGCCGCTGGGAGGTCACGGTTCGGCTGGCTGATGCGGATTCCACGCTGCGGGGAGCGGCGCGGCAGGCGGTGCGCCGCGGCATTGGCGACTTTCTTGATACCTACGCCTGGGATTGGCAGACCCTGGCGGCGGCTCGCCGAGGGGCGCAGGCGATCGAAGACAGCACCTTGATCCAGGAACTGACGGATCGGATCCTTGATCGTTTCCCCAATGCGCCTGCGGGCTACGAAATCCTCTCAGAAGCATTCTACGACGGCCTCTATCCTGTCTGGAATGACGCCGCAGGACGGATCAGCTATATTCAGAAATTCCTGCAAGATCGTTCGGTGGGCGAGTTTCGTGAAACGGCCTGGATTTCTCTGGTCCAGGCGTTGAACGAAACCGGCCGCATCCCGGAGATGCGCGAGGCTCTCGACAAGTGGATGGCGGAAGATCCGGAAACTCCACAGCCCTATGAACGGGCGGTTCGCTATATGATAGATAAGGGCGCCCCAGCCGACAGCCTGCTGCCGCTCGCGCGCAAGGCGGTGGAGCTTTGCCAGGGCTGGCGCGGCCAGCCGCTCAAGCATGTCGAACAACGCATCATGGAGGGGAAAAACCTCTATGCGGCAACCCGGTTGAACATTGCTCGCGTTCTCATTCAACTTGACCGCCTGACCGAAGCGAGGCTCTGGCTGGAAGACGGCCGCCGCCACAGCGGCTTTGGAGCAGACGACGAGGGCACGATGGCTCCGTTCCTTTACTATCTGGGCGTCATTGCCGAGCTTGAGAACCAGCCCGAGCTTGCCTTTGATCATTTCACTGACGGCCTGATCGAAGGGGATGCCCGCAGCGAATGGAGCGGCAAGGCCGATTCGGCGGCGCGGCGGCTTTTTGAGGCTGAATTTGCGGGAACCGCGCCTGATTATCTGTCGCTGGCGCGCCTGCGCAAGGACTATTCCGGCCCCGTTTTCTCGGATGCGACCGACAACCTGGGTTTCGCCGGCTGCAGCGCCTCGCGCGTGGCCTGGGGAGACGCCAACGGCGATGGCTGGGATGATCTGCTGCTGGGAGGCTGGAGATTATTCCTGAACTATCGCGGGGAGCGCTTCTTCGAAGTCACCGACAGCAGCGGTCTGCGCGGCGAAGGGATAACCGGAGGCGTCTGGGCGGATATTGACTTGGATGGCGATCTTGATCTTTTCTGCGCGGCAAATGGCAAGGGGAATGCCTCCGATCGAATCTATCTGAATGTCGGTAACGATGAGCGGGGCTGGCCACATTTTCGGGAAGATGCAGAACTTAGCGCGGCGGTTTCGGACACTTTCCCCACTGAGGGGGCGGCCTGGGGGGACCTGCAGGGCGACGGAAGGCCTGACCTATACGTCGCAAATTATGAGCTACCGAATTCGGATTTGGGTCAGGGGACTCCGGATTATCTATATCTAAACCTGCCGGATGGCGAGCGGCCTGAGGGCGTCCGCTTCCAGCGCCTGGATGCTGATAGCGGACTCGTCCCACCTTTCGGCGAGAACCTTTGCGGGCGCGGCGCGAATTGGGGCGATTTCGACGGCGACGGCGACCAGGATATTTATATATCAAATTATCGTCTGCAGGAAAATTTCTTATGGGAAAATAACTCGGGAAACTCGCTGGAAGATCGGGCCTGCTTTTATGGCGTGGCGGGACAGGAGAAAGACGGCTGGTGGGGTCACACCATTGGTTCAGAGTGGGGCGATTTTGACAATGATGGCGATTTGGACCTGATCACGGCCAATTTGGCACACCCGCGCTATATCGAATTCTCAAACCGAACTCAACTCTATGAGAATCGTCTTCGCCAGGAGGGGATTTTTCGAGACGTCCGCGCCAAGTGGGGACTCAAGTATCAGGAGACGCATTCCGATCCGGCCTGGGGCGATGTGGACAACGACGGTGATCTGGACCTTTACCTTACCTGCATTTATCCCAATCGCCCCTCCTTCCTGTATCTAAATGACCTGCCCGAGGGGCGTTTCAGAGATATCACCTTCCTATCGGGAACGCGAACGAAGAATGCCTGGGGCTGTGCTTTCAGCGACTTCGACCGCGATGGAGATCTCGATCTGGCGGTCGGATCATCCGAAGGGATCAGACTTTATCGCAATGGAGGAAGCCGGAATTATTGGCTCGAGGTTGAGCTGCAGATTCCCGGCGGCGGCTACGGTTCGCGGATTCTCTTGAGGCAAAGCGATATCACCCAAACGAGAGAAATTCAGGGGGGAAAAGGCACGACCTCGCAGCACTCGAGCGTGGTTCATTTTGGATTGGGAATAAATCCGAATCCAGCGAATTTGGAAATTCGATTGTGCGGAGATCGAAAAATGAAACTTAGAAGGATTGCGGTGAACCAAAGGCTTGAGGTGATTCAACCGTAGTCTGCAAAATTTGCATTGTGATCTGCGCCACTCCGTTTTTTATGCCATGAGGCGATGAGAAATGGAACCAGCATTCAATTTCAACTTAATATATTCCAAGATGTTATGATCATTGGCTGACATTTTGCGGGAGGCAATACGAGAAATGACGAAACCTGTGCCCTCCGTCAATTCTTTTGCGCGATGGATTAATTAGCTTATAAAGTATCAACCTGAATTTCCAGTGCAATCGCTTTGGAGGGCAAATTGGATCACCGTATGCTGGTCGTGGATGACGAAGAAAATATTTGCAGTTACCTGGCTGAGCTTTTCCGCCTTGAGGGTTGGAGCGTGGATGTGGCCTATGACGGTATGCAAGGCGTCAAGCTCGCTTCAGATTCCGATTATGACGTGATCATCATGGATATACTCATGCCCCACGTGACCGGCATCGAGGCGACGCGCGAAATCATGAAGCGCAAACCGGACTCGAAGATCATCGTCATCACGGGCGCGCCCTATCGCAAGCAGGCTGAGGAAGCCCTGAACTGCGGCGCTAAGCTGTTCATTAAGAAGCCGTTTTCTTCGGAAAAAATCATGCAGGCCGTGGAAAGCTTGACTTAATATGAAAAGGGCCGGTTGGACTACAGATTTGGGGGGGAGGAGCATTTTGCACTCCCATTTTTTATTGGCAAGATTATGTTGCTCCTGAGGAGGCTGCTGCTGATTTGATTCATACTTGGAATATTTGGCTACGAAAGCCTTGACAAGCCGACAAGCTTGGCATAAATTGTAAATAAATATGCACGATATTCTTTGAATTGAAGTTATCGAGAATAGTGTAGGGATTTTCACAGCAACAATTAAAAGGAGGCAAAATGCGCAGCTTAAGGTGGCTGGTAATTACAGGGGTCGCGGCATGGCTTCCCCTTATCTGGTGCGAACTCGCCGCGTCGCAACCCATGAATTTAGGCGTGGCATCCACCAGCGTTATTTCCGGCAGCTACCAATACGTAGTTGATGAGAATTTCGTGGCCTATGTGGCGTCGGGCTATGGCGTACGCATCATGGACATCACCGACCCGGCAAACCCTTTCGAAACCACGCACCTTCCCACGGACGGTCTGGCAAAATCGGTGGCCGTTTCCGGGGATTATTTATTTGTGTGCGACTACTTCAATGCTCTGGTGGTTTACGACATCACCGACCCTTATGATCCGGTCTGGGTGGATGAGCTTCCGCTCATCGGCGGTTTGCGATCCGTTTGTCCTTATGGAAACTACCTCTACGTTGCGGCAGAAAATTACGGCGTGCAGATCGTGGATTGGAGCGTTCCCTCGAACTTGCAGTTGGTGGACAATCTTTACACCGGCGGCGAGACTTTCCAGGCCAACACATTTGACCATTGGCTTTACGTATCCATGGGCACCGCGGGGATGGGGGTCTATGACATCACGGATCCCGTCAATCCCCAAGAGGAATTCCTCTGGGACACCTGGGGCGGCAAATCCCTGGGAGCCTGCCTCTTCCCCACTCAGGACGCTCTGACCCTGGCCGATTATGACAACGGAGTCTACATTCTCGATCTGACCTATCCCTGGATCCCCACCTGGATAGCGACTGTGAGTGAATCGAGCTTTGTGGCTACCCACGTGGCCAAGTTAGGCACCGTGGGTGCCTGTTCCTATCAGGGCCAAGGAATTCAAACGTTCAATTTGAGCGGGAATGTCCTGGACTACCTTGATCTCGGAATAGTGACACTCGGGGTCTTTGACGTGGGAAATTACCTTTATGTTGCGGCTGGGGACTCGGGCATGCTGGTGGTGAATGGCGAGGATCCGACAAACCTCGTTCTGGAAAACACCGTGACAGGCTATGGTCAGGTCTTCAATTTGTGCCTGAACGGCAATGCGGCTTACCTGGCGAATTCCATAGATGGATTGAGAACCGTGGACATTTCCGACCGTTCAAATCCCATCGTCATGGCAAACTATCCCACAAACTACTGGGCCAAGGACGTTCTCAAGCATCCCACACAGGACTACTTGTACCTGACCGATTTCGACGCGGGGGTCATGACCTTCGATATCAGCGATCCCTTGCGTCCGGTATGGTTAAATACGGCCGCATCGGATCCGGATTCGGGCGCCCATTCTTTGGTGTATCGGGATGGCTACCTGTACCTTACAAATTACCTCAAGGGAATAAACGTCTATGATCTCAGCAATCCCGCGGCTCCTGAGCTCATTTGGATTTCTCCGGATTCGGTCTATCGTTTCCGCGAGATTGCCTTTACGGAAGATGGCCAGCACCTTTTGGCGGCCGTCGAAGATAGTGGCCTGTTCGTGTACAATGTCTTGGCGCCGGATTCCATCGTTTTTCAGTACGCGATGCAGGATGAATTCTACAAGCCCTTCGACATCCTGATCAAAGGGGACTATGCCTATGTGGCGGATTATGACAGCGGGCTCTACGTGCTGGATGTGAGCAATGCGGCCTATATCTTCAAGGTTGATTCGCTGCCCGCTCAGAATGCCATGTCGGGTCTGGACCTGATTGACGATACTCATCTGGCGGTCTGCGATTGGGCGGCAGGCGTGGCGATTGTGGATATCTCGGATCCACAAGACATCTTCGAAGTGGATCGGGCGGAAACGCCAGGAATGGCCCTAAACTCCGAGACGGATGGGAACTACCTCTATGTGGCCGATACCTACAGCCTTGTTATCTTTGACCTATATGCTGCAGGCGTCGAGCCGACCAATCCGGGAACGAGGGTTCCGGATAGGGTTGTTCTCCAGCCTGCCTATCCCAATCCCTTTAATGCCACGACTTCGATTTCCTTCGAGCTGGCCGTTCCGGGAGAAATTCAGTTGTCCGTCTATGACCTTCGCGGAAGCAAGGTGACGGAACTGATGGATGGTCCCTGTACTGCCGGGACGCATAGGGTGAATTTCAGGGCGGACGATTTGGCGTCCGGGCTCTATTTCGTCCGGCTGGAAGCCGGCGACGTGAAACAGACTCAAAAAGTGCTGTTGGTGAAGTAGCCAGGCCATAGCCATGATGGAGGTTTCCATGAGATCGCAAAAAGCATATCCGAAGGCGGCGACGATGACGCTTTGCCTCCTTCTCCTGGCCGGGATGTTCTCAAGCGCGCAGGCCATTTCTCTTGAGATCACCAATGTCAACATTGACAACTTCCCCGGCATCCATGTTTTCGCCCGGGCCTTGGACGATTCGGGCAACTACCTGCAGGACCTCTCCTCGGTAAACTTCGAATTGCGTGAAAACGGCGCCCTAATCATCGAATCGGTGGAGGCGCAGTTCGGCTATATGGCCGTGACCCTGGTCATGGACGAGAGCGGCAGCATGCAGGGCTTCGAGCAAAACGTCATTGATGCGTGCAGTTACTTCGTCAACGGTCTCGATGATCTGGACAAAGGCGCGATTGTGAAATTCTCAACCACGGCCCAACTCGCTGTGCCCATGACGTATGACAAGAACGCTCTGCTCGCCTCAATCGCGAGCTATCAAACCAGCGGGACCACAGACCTGTGGGACGCCATCTACCTTGGCATCCAGGAGTGCTTCTATGAACCCGAAAGGAAGGCGGTGGTGGCCTTCACCGACGGCCAGGACAATCAACCGGGATATACGGCGGCACAGCTTCCCGGATTGGCGGGTCCCGACATCACGATTTACACCATTGGCATCGGCCTGGTCGAGGTAGACTCCCTGACGTACGTGGCCGAGCAGACGGGCGGCTTCTTTTTGCAGATTGACTCCACTTCGCAAATGCAGCAGGTTCTCGTGGACATCCGGTCGGACATCGAACATCTGTATGATGTCTTTTACACGACACCGGATCCGGCCACGAATGGATCGGAGCGGAATCTGGAGCTGGTCTGCACCTTTCAGGGCCAGAGCGCCTGGGATACGGTCAGCTACTTTGCGCCCTATAACCTCCCGCCCAGCATCACCCTGAGCAGCGCCACCCAGACCCTGCTGGGAGTGGCTCAGACGGCGGGACAGCCGTTGAACATCTCCTGTGAAATCGCTTCCGGTGAGCTCATTACCGCGGCCCGCATTTACTATAAGCACATCGGTTCGACCTACTTCACTCAGGCCGATTTGATTCATGGAAGCGGGCGCAACTACTACTACAATATCCCCGGCAGCGCCGTCCAAAATCCCGGCGTGTACTTCTACCTGCAGGCGACCGACAGCCTGGGAGCCACCATGACGGCGCCCATGTTCTCGCCAGCGGCTCTGCCTCTATGCATCACCGTGCTTTCCAATTACCCGCCTGTCATCGCCTATGACGAGCCTGCGGAGTGGCTGACGCGGCGCACCCTGCCCTTCCAGGTCACGGTGACCGACGCCACCAACTATGTAAGCGCGGTGAAGCTCTACTACCGTGTACCCAATACCTTCTTCTACACCGAACTGGCAATGAACTCCATCGGCACGAATCTGTACTACTGCGAAATCGAAGGGCCCGGAATCAACACCCATGACGACCTGGAATACTTCATCGCCGCCTGGGACAACCACAATGCCATCCGCTACTGGAATTGGGCGGACGAACCGTATTACCTGAATATCGTGGAAGAGCTCGGCCCCACTCCGTTGGCGCTGGTTTTGGAGTCACAAACTCCGCCCATTGTGATCCCGGCCGGCGGCGGCAGCTTCCTCTACACCATGACTGTGCTGAACCCGATAAACAATATCCAGCAGGCAGATACCTGGGCGGATTTTGTGCTTCCTGATAATACCGTGCAGACGATCGGGCTGGTTGAGGGCGCGGTCGTGCTCCCGGCTGGAGGCAGCTTTCAGCAATCCTATTCCCAGACGGTGGCAGGGACACTGCCGGCAGGGAGCTACCTCTTCCGCGTGCACACCGGCGATTATGCCACCCTGGAGATTTACTACACGGACAGTTTCCCGTTCACCAAGTCGGCTACGGCTGGCGATGGATTCCGGCTGGCGGAGGCGTTCCCCAATCCGTTCAATGCCGGGACCAGCCTGGCCTTTTACCTGCCGGAGGACGGCAATGTGAAGGCCATCATCTACAATCTCGCCGGCCAGGCGGTGGCGAAGCTGGCGGATGGATTTTTCCAACAGGGCCAGCACCGGATTTTCTGGGATGCGGGATTTGCCCCAACAGGCACATATTTTTGCCGCATAACCACAGATCAAGGAACGCTAACGCAAAGAATCATGCTGGTGAAATAGCCGCCAATTTGCAGCCATCGAACAGGAGTAGCAAAAGCCCCCAGATGGGGGCTTTTGTTTTTGATCTTGAAGGCGACAGGTAGATAAACGAGCTTAGACTCTTATGGGCAGTATCACAAAAGGTATCCCATTATGGTAGAATTTTCTTTGCACGGCAAAGACGATGTTATTATGCAGCAACCGGGTAAAAAAAGTATCTTCCGGGAAGACCAACTGACCTCCGAAGAAGATGGCCTGCGGAAAGCGCTCGAGAATCTGCGGCGCCATCTTGGTCACCTCCTCGACGACATCTATCCCCACCGCCGAGTGGCCTTCAGCGTAGTAGCCATGTTGACGCATGTAGGCCACATAACGCTCGACCTGTTCCTTTGAATGGGTTTCGAGATGCTCCACCTCTTCGGCGCCCTTGAAATTTCCCGCATCAATGACCCCGATTTGGACGAAAACGAAATTCTTGAACGTCCCGCCAAAAAGCCGGATAATATTAAAAAGGGTATGCAAACCCAAACCATTGAAGCCGTTGACAAACAGAACGGCTGTCTTCGCTTTTGGATCGAAGGCTCCGCCGGATGATTGCACGGCGACCAATCCCGCGGAAGCGTCCCCGGTCTCTTTTTCCGCAGCGGCAACCAAGCTGTCCAGCTTGTTCAGCAGTTGATACGTCCGCCCATAGTGTTGCTTTATCGCCACCACGATTAAGACCAATATGCCGGTGATGAACAGGGTAATCCAGCCGCCTTCATAAAATTTGATGATCGTTACGGAGATGAGGATAAAGACACAGAGGGTGAGTCCGACGCTATTGATGGTCAACTTCCTCTTCCATTTAGGCACTTTGCCGCGCGAAATCCACCAATGTCTCACCATGCCCAATTGGGACAGAACAAAGGTAATGAAGACGTTAATACTATAGAGCACCACCAGGAAGGTGACGGAGCCGCGCGTGGCCAGCATCATCAAAATGGCCGCGCCACCCATCATCAGGATGCCATTCTGAGTGACGAAACGATCGGATAGCATGGCAAAGCGAGACGGCATCCAGCGGTCATGAGCCATATTGGCCAGGACGCGGGGCCCCGCAAAGAATCCGCCCTGCGCTCCGACGAACAGAATGGTGGCTTCGGAAATCAGCGCGATCAAGACGAAGAGAGTTCCTCCATATCCCCAATTTGCGGTGATACTTTCAAACAGGACAGCATTCAGCGTCTTGCCCTCTTGGTGCTCAACGCCGTAGAGCAAATAGACCAACATCAATCCCACGACCGTGATCGCCAGAGAGAAAGCCATGTAGGCCATGGTCCGCTTGGCGGTTTGAACCTTGGGATCGCGCAAAATGGGCATGCCGTTGCTGACGGCCTCGATGCCCGTATAGGTGCCGGCTCCCATGCTGTAGGCGCGCAGGATCAGGAAAATAATCCCGAGGGTGCCGAGTTCCACATGCGTCTGTTGAAGGTCCAGCAGCGTGCCCGAGGCGACTTCCTGGTAACGCAGCATATGATGGCCGAGGCCGTAGATCACTCCAAAAAGATGAGTCACCACAAAGACCAAGAAGATGGGCACGAGCGGAATGACCGATTCCTTGACGCCGCGCAGGTTCATCAGCGTCAGGAGCATAACCCCGAAGATGGCAAAGGGGAGCTTCAGCGGTTGATACTGGATTGGGAAGAAGCTGAAGAGGGCATCCGCGCCGCTGGCGATGGAGATGGTGATCGTCAGGACGTAGTCAATCAGCAGGGCGCAGCCAGCGACCATGCCGGCACCGGAACCGAGCAGCTTGCTGGCCACGAGATAGCCGCCGCCGCCGGAGGGGAAGAGTTCGACGATTTGAGAATAGCTGCCGCAAATTACGAAGATGGTCAGCGCGGTGCCCAGGGCGACGAAGAGGGCGAGATAATGGTGGCTGCCCAGCGCCTTGAAGGCCTCTTCCGGGCCGTAGCAGGATGAAGAGAGGCCGTCGGCGCCCAAGCCGACCCAGGCGAAGAAGGCAATTAGAGAGAGTTTGTGGAACAAACCCCGATCTTGCAGGCTGCGGGAACCGCCGATCAGCAGGTTTTTCAGTCGGCGAGGCCAGCTCGGTCTGTGATCCATTTCCATGCGTGCCAGTAGTCGCGTATCGTCATGCTGTGCCAGAAATTGGGCATTAAGTTAGCATAAACTCGAGGCTTAATCAATAGGAATCTGGGGCATCTTCACATTCCGCCCCTCGGTCAATTTCGCGGCTAGGCCCTGATTCCCCTTGACAAATCAACGCCAATTTGGTATATTACATGTTTGGAGCGAAAGTGGCGGAATTGGCAGACGCCCTGGATTTAGGATCCAGTGTCCCGAAAGGGGCGTGGGGGTTCAAATCCCCCCTTTCGCACGCACGTTCTAACTGAGGAGATGGATAATGAAAAAGGCCATCGGTTTGCTCTGGGCAACTTTGCTATTGGCCTGCATCGCGACGGCGCAGGATCGAGGCATCTACTCCCTGCCGCAGAGCGCGCGGGAAGCGCTGATCGAGATGAAGGCGACGGTGCGCCATGGCAGATTGGGCGGCGATTATATCGCCGAACTGACTCCTGCCGAAGTGCAGAGATTGCGGCGACAAGGAATCGAGCCAGTTCTGCTTTTTGCCAGCGCGGCAGAGGAAGAGGCGGCTCGGCGGCAATTGGATGAAATGGATGAATTTCACACCTACGACCAGATGCGCGCCAATTTCTACAGCTATGCCGCGGCGCATCCCAACATCGCCCAGGTGATCGTGCTGGGCTACTCCATCGAAAACCGCGAACTCTTCGCCATGAAGATCAGCGACAATGTGGCGGTTGAAGAGGACGAACCGGAACTGGCCTTCTGGGGCAATATCCATGGCAATGAATATGGCGGCGGCGAGATGCCCTACCTGTACGCCCTTTACCTGCTGGACAATTACAGCACCAATCCAGCGGTCGCGGCACGCGTGGACAATAATGAGATCTGGTGCATCCCGCTGATCAATCCGGACGGGCGGGTGCACGGGACCCGGGATAATATGAACGGCGTGGACCTGAATCGCGATTTTGGCTATCAGTGGGACGGCTGGGGCGGCAGCGACGCGCCGTTCGGAGAAGTGGAAACGCAGGCCGTGCGCGAGTTTTGTCTGGCGAACAATATCAGCCTTTCGACCACTTTTCACTGTTCTGGAGACGTGGTCTTCTACCAATGGGGCTACAGCCCCAACCCGGCTCCGGATTATAACATCATTTTCAGGGTGGGTCAGAGATACGCCCAGGCCGCCTCTTACACCTTTGGAAACTCCTGGCAGGACTACGAGACTCACGGAGAAACGCTGGATTTCCTCTACGGCAGTTTGGGAGGACTCTGCTACACGGTGGAAGTAAGCAATTCCTCCTCCTCGGTCAATCAGACGTTTGCGCGAAATCAGGCGGGGATGAATTTATTCTGCGATCTGGCCGGACAGGGGATTCGCGGGACGGTAACGGACGCTTCGACCGGCCAACCCGTTCAGGCGGCAGTTTGGATTTCCGGAAGCGCCATACCGGCCTACACCGATCCTGAACACGGCGATCTGCACCGGCTGGTCTTGCCGGGGATTTACAATCTCCAGATCTGGGCGAATGGTTATGTTGCACAGAGCGTCAGCCGAGTGAATGTGGTATTCGGTGCGCCCGGCGAATTCGACGTCGAACTCCAACCCGGCGGCGGAGAATACGCCTTCATGGTCACATCGGTCAATCAGGAAGATCCGAATAACGCGCACACCAATTCGACCCAGCCCGCTTACGCGCTCGGCGCGCCGGATGGGATTCCCTGCTCCTTGGGCTCGAACGGTTTCATCGTCCTGGATCTGGGCGAGGGCCACGAAATCGTCAACGGAGCGGGCAATGATTTCACGATAACCGAGGCGATCTTCTCGCAAGATCCGATACCCGAAACCTATAGAGTGTACGCCGGCAGTGCTTACGTTCAAAATGCCCTGCTGGGAACGGCAACCGGGACGGCTTCGTTTGATCTGGCAGCAGGCGGCGTAAATTCCACGCGTTACCTGAAGATCGTGGACGCTTCAAGCTCCAGCCCGAATCTGCGCTTTGCGGGGATGGATTTGGATGCCGTAACGGTTCTGAATAGCGCAACGACCAGCTCCTACCAGCCGCCGATTGCGCAAGTGCAGGCGATGCCTGAAGGATTCATCATGTCCGTTGCTCCCAATCCTTTTAATCCCGCGACGGTTGTCCGATATCAATTGCCTGTTGCCGGTCTTGTCCATTTGGAAATCTTCGACCTGGCTGGGCGTAACGTAAGGGCGGCCGCGACGGCCTGGCAGGAAACCGGTGCTCACGAAATGACTTTCAATGGCTCGGACCTGCCATCGGGGATTTACATTTGCCGCATTGAGGCGGGAAATTTCGTTGCCAGCGATAAGTTGGTTCTGCTGAAATAGGCGCAATATGCCGGAAGAATTGGCGAAATTGGAGCGCGTGGCTGTTCCCGAGCTGGATCTCATTCTGGGTCAGCCCTTCAAGGTGCTGGATGACGGCTTCGTCCGGGTCGTGGATTATATGGGTTCGGATGAATCCATCGTGCAGGCGGCGAGAGTGTCCTATGGGAAGGGGACCAAGAAGGTATCGCAGGATCGCGAGCTGATCCGCTACCTGATGCGCCACCGGCACACCTCGCCGTTTGAAATGTGCGAGATCAAGCTGCACGTGCGCGTCCCGATGGACACTTGGCGGCAATGGATCCGGCACCGGACGGCGAATGTGAACGAATATTCCACGCGCTATTCGGTGGCGATTGACGCCGCTCAGAAGACGCCGCCGGATGGCTGGCGGGGGCAGGCGGTTAGCAACAGGCAGGGATCGGCAGGACAGATTGATCCGGCATTAGGCCACAAACTGTCGCAGACAGAAGCTCAGATCCACGACCTGCTCCGGCGCATCTATCAGGAGCGCTTGGAGGCCGGGGTGGCGCGAGAACAGGCGCGCAAGGATTTGCCGCTATCCACCTATACCGAGGCATACTGGAAGATAGACCTGCAAAATCTCCTGCACTTTCTGGAGCTGCGGATGGACCTTCTGGCGCAGGAAGAGATTCGGGCTTATGCCAATGTCATCGGAAATGAAATCGTTCAGCGCTGGTGCCCGATCACCTGGGAGGCATTTCGGGATTATCGGCTGAAGGGTCTGAGCCTGTCCGACATGGAGATTCAGTTGATTTCGGCCTGCGCCGCTGGGAATTCGCAAAAGGCGATTGATCTGGCGCTCGAATTGGGACTGCTCAGAAAGGAGAAAGACGAATTTAAGTCCACGCTCGAATTAAGCGAAATCGAGGCCAAATTGACAGCTCTCAGAATAGACATACCCTGGAAGAAGTAGGAAACAAACTCAATGTCGAAACATCACCGTCTCATCATTCTGGGCTCCGGCCCGGCCGGATCCACCGCCGCCATTTATGCCGCTCGAAATAATCTGGAACCGATTGTTTTCGAAGGTTTGCAGGCCGGAGGCCAGCTCACGATCACCACGGAAGTTGAAAACTACCCGGGTTTTATCAACGGGATTCAGGGTCCGGAATTGGTGGAGATTTTCAAACAGCAGGCGCAGCGCTTCGGCGCGCAATACATCTTCGACGAAATCATCACGGCGGATTTGTTGAAACGCCCCTTTCACCTGAAAGCCAACGAAGGCGAATACAGTTGCGACGCGCTGATCATCGCCACCGGCGCTCTGGCGCGCTGGCTGCCGTTGGAATCGGTGCGCAAATACCGCGGCCATGGGGTCTCTGCCTGCGCCACCTGCGACGGCTTCTTCTTCAAGGGGAAGGAGATCTGCATCGTCGGCGGCGGCGATACCGCCATGGAAGAAGCCTGCTATCTGACCAAGTTCGCCAGCATGGTGTATGTCATCCATCGCCGGGGCGAATTTCGCGCCTCCAAGGTGATGCAGGATCGCGCCCAGCGCAATCCCAAGATCAAATTGATCCTGCATTCGGTTATTGAGGAGATCGTGGGCGCGGACAATCCGCCTCATGTGACGGGCGTGCGCTTGAAGGACGTGCGCGACGGCTCCAAATCAGTGCTCCCGCTGGAAGGCGTTTTTATCGCCATCGGCCACGTGCCCAATTCGGCGGTGTTTAAAGGTCAATTAGAGATGGACGCGGAAGGCTATATCATCACTCAGAATAAATCCACCCGCACCAATGTGCCCGGCGTGTTTGCGGCGGGCGACGTGCAGGATCACGTTTACCGGCAGGCGGTATCCGCCGCCGGATCGGGCTGTATGGCGGCGCTGGACGCGGAACGGTATTTGGCGGGGCTGGAATCTTAGGATCGCCTTCGCATGGCACCCGATTAAAATCGGGTGCTCCGTCAAAAGCAAGTCGCTAAAGCGACTGACGATTTGGGAATCTGGCTGATGCGCAAAAGAATGCACTTGATTTGGATCTCCGAGCAGATTATATTGGCTGAGAAAATTGGCGCGGCTGTCGCCGATTCGTAAGAGAGGGAGGTTTCCATGAGACCGCTCAACATTTTCGTATTGGCTGCTCTGGCGATTTCGCTTTCTCTGAGCCTGATGGGTTGCAGCGAGGATAATGGAACGAATCCGATTGACACGGGCCCGCAGCCGGGCGGATCGAATTCGGCGACGGTTGGGCCGCTGGGCGGCAGCGTCTCCTACGGTGATGTCGTATTGATTTTTCCCGTTGGAGCGCTGAGCACGGTGGAGATCGTGCAGCTTGGCATCCCCCAGTCCGCACCCAACTACCCCATCCCGGACACCCTGGCTCAGATGGGATACATTTACGAAGCCAGTCCCGCGGATTTGCCAATCAACGCACCTGTCTCTGTCGCCTTCCTGTATGACGATTCGACGCTGGATGGTTTGGCCGAGACCACGCTGCATATTTGGTCCGTGGACGCCGACAGCAATACGCTTACGGCGCTGTCGGATATTCTCATTGACACCGCCGAAAACGTGATTACCGGTTCGACGGAACAATTGGGCTTTTTCGTGCTCACGGTCTCAAGCTTTGCGCCCCTCAATTTGCCTCCGGCGGGGCCGGAACTGATTGCACCCTACCTCGACATGCCCGGAAATGCGCTCAGCGTGACCTTGAGGTGGGAAGATACCGGGGGAGTGGATTATTACCACGTTCAGGTGGCGGAAGATACAGAGTTTCTCAACCTATTCTATGACGGATTGGGCATTACAGGGGAGAATATCGGCGTATCGGGGCTGGCGCAGAACACTACTTACTACTGGCGAGTGCGAGGGCACAACGAGCACGGCTATGGGGCGTGGTCGGAGGTGTGGACATTCTCGACGGGGGGCGGGGCGTATCCGCAGACGATTGAGGGATCGTGGGAATTGCTGGTGGGCAATTATCATCCTACCGACATAATGTATTGGATTGATATCGTCATCACTGGGAATCTGATGATCAGCTTCACTCCGGAGAGCTTTGACGCGGAGGGTGAGCGGTGGCTATACCTAGATTCCGAAGATTCTCTGTTTGACACAACTTACGTGACTTTCATTGATGAGGCGGGATCCTACTCAGTCTTAGATTCAACTATCTCCCTGCAGAGTGATATTTTCGAGGGTCTCTATATCTACCAAACGCAAGTGAAGCCATATTTCATCAATGGGGATACATTGACGATTCGAATTAATGATGATCCCGTGTATCCCGAGTATCCGCAAGCTGTGACTTTTCTTCGGATTTAATGAGGAGATTGCTTCGTCCGCCGCGGCGGACTCGCAATGACCTTGGTATATGATAAATAGGCCGATCTGCAACTGCGGATCGGCCTTTGCATTTGTAGGCGATGATCTGATGCCCTATGCCGTCTTCGCCAGCTCCACCGCGCGCTTGGCGATCTCTTCGATGGGCGTTTCGATGCCGTGCGCTTCGATCTTCTGGAAGAGTTCAGGATTCTGGGTCTTGGCCTCCTGGAAAAGGCGCACGCCCTCCTGCCATTCATTGCCGGTCATGCGCATGACCATGGGCTTCGACAGCCCGTGCTCTTTCAAGAACATGATGACGCCTTTGGCGAAGTCGTCGCAGCGGGAGATGCCGCCGAAGCGCGCGCCGAAGATGACCTTCACCTGCGGGTTCTCATCCAGCAGAACGAGCATCTTGGCCAAGCGTTCGGGCGTGGGGCCGCCGCCGGAATCCATGAAGTTGGCGGGGTGGCCTCCAAAATGACGGATGAAATCGTTGCCCATGATGCCGAAGCCAGCTCCGCCCGGAAACATGCCGATATTGCCGTCCAGATCGAGATAGGGGATGTCCCATTCGCGGGCTTTCTGCTCGCGGGGGGTCATCTCGCCCTCTTCGTGGCGCTTTTCGATGCCGCGCTCCTTGAATTCCGGGTGGCGGAAAAGGGCGTCATCATCCACCGAAATGCGGCTGTCGGCGGCGACGAAAGCCCCGTCCTCCAGTTGCACCAGCGGATTGATCTCCGCCATCTTGCAATCCCACTTGCGAAAGAGGCGGAACAACCGGCAGGCGATATCGCCGACGGTCTTCATGGCATCACCGGAAAGGCCGAGCGCTTTGGCCATTTCGTGGCCCTGATAGCCGTACATGGTCGCGTCGGCGTCGAGATTGACGCGGGCGATTTTGTCGGAGTACCTGGCGGCCACCTCTTCGATATCCATCCCGCCGGCGGATGATCCGATCACCGTCCACTGATACTTGGTGCGGTCAATGGTCACGCCGAGGTAAAATTCCTGCTTGGCCTTCAGCTTCTTCTCGACCAAGAGCTTCTCAACGGGGAAGCCTTTGATGGTCAGCTTGAAAAGCTGATCGGCTTTGGCCTTCGCTTCAGCCTCGTTTTCCGCAAATTGGATGCCCCCGGCTTTGCCGCGCCCGCCCGTCAGCACCTGAGATTTCAGGACGACGGGGAAGCCGATTTCGGCGGCGGCTTTGGCGGCTTCAAGGGCCGAGGAAACGACTTTGCCCGGCGGCGTGGGGATCTTCGCTTCGGCGAAGAGCTGTTTGCCTTCGAATTCGTAGAGACGCATATCTGCTATGGGAGTTAAGGGATATCCGCATACTGTCGCGGTCAGGGACGACCGCGACTATAAACTACGGCCAGAGAATAAGGAAAAAAGGCGGGGAAATCAAGGGGATTTATAATTTTCCCGCCTTGCGCAATGCCGTGCGGATGCGTTCCGGCGTGATGGGAAGTTCGTCAATGCGCACGCCGGTGGCGTCGTAGATGGCGTTCAGGATGGCAGGAATGGTAGGCAGGATGGCGCCTTCGCCGACCTCTTTGGCGCCGAAGGGCCCGTGCGGTTCGCCGCTTTCGACGATGATGGCCTGCAGCGGCGGGACGTCCAGCGAAGTAGGAATTTTGTATTCCGCCAGATTGGCGTTGATGATCCGGCCGCACTCGTCGTATTTGATTTCTTCCATCAGAGCTTCGCCCAAGCCCATCATGATGGAGCCCTGCATCTGGCCTTCGACCTGAGTGCGGTTAATGGCGAAGCCGCAGTCGTGCGCGCCGATGACCTTATTGACGGTAACCTCGCCGGTTTCCATATCAACGGTCACTTCGGCGACCTGAGCGCTGCAACCGAAGGCCGGGCTGGTTCCGACGGTGGCGCCTTTGAATGATCCTCCCAGCGGCGGCGGCTTGTATTTGCCGGTGCCGATGATGCGGCCTCGTTCGAGGAAAGCCAAGCGCAGCGCCTCCTGAAATGTCAGCCTGCCTTTGAGCGGCACACCCGAAAAGCCGCGATGTTCCAGCCGGTAATCATGCCGGATCTGATCCACATCCAGCTCGCCTTTGGACCAGACGACCTCGCCGTCAACGACATTCAAATCATCCACCGAGGCGTTCGTCTTGGAGGCCACTGCTTCGAGGATCTGGCGCTTGACGGATTCAGCGGCCTCTTTGGCCGCCGTCCCGGTCATCAACGTTGTTCGCGAGGAGTAAGAGCCCAGATCCACGGCTAGATCGGTATCACCGGAAATCACCTTGACGTCGCTCAGGGGGATACTCAGCACCTCGGCGACGATCATGGCGAGCATGGTATCGCTGCCCTGGCCGATGTCGGCGGCGCCGGATTCGACGATGACGCCTCCGCCCAATTCGCTGGCCTTGACGACGACGGTGGCGTGGTGGGTTTTGGAATTATAAATCGGATAGCCGGCTCCGGATACGAAGAATCCGCAGGCCACTCCCCTGCCCATGCCATCGCCTCGAGGGTGCTTGTCGTATTTCTTCCAGGCTCCACTTCCGCGGATGGCTTCCAGAGCCTGCTTCATGCCGAAACTGGAAAGGTAAAGTTCGTTGCAAGTGGTCTCCCCCGCTTCGCGGACATTTTTCAGACGCAGCTCCAGCGGATCCATCTTCAGCTCTTCGGCAATGCGGTCCAACTGCATTTCGAAGCAGGCGCGCGCGATCACCGCTCCATGGCCGCGCTGAGCGCCGCAAGCCGGCTTGTTCGTGACGACACGATAGCCGTCGTATTTCATATTTTCGAGGCGATAAGGGCCGCCCAAGAGTGATCCGGCATAATAAACCGTGGCGATGCCGAAGCTGGCGTAGGCGCCGCCGTCGAGAATGCATTCGTGCTCCAGAAAAAGCAGCGTGCCGTCCTTTTTCACACCGGTGGTCATCTTGTGGAAGAACTGATGGCGGGCGCGGGAGTGCAGGAAGACCTGTTCGCGGTCGAAGGTGGTTTTCACCGGCCGACCCGTCTTCATCGCCAGAAGACAGGTGATCAATTCCATCGAGGAGCAGGCGGCCTTGGGGCCGAAACCGCCGCCCACGGCGGGTTTCACCACGCGGACTTTGTGCAGCGGGACTTTCAGCGCCATAGCCAGAGTGCGCTGGACGTAGTGAGGAGCCTGCGTCGAGCTGTGCATCGTCAGGTAGCCCTGACTGTCGAAATTGGCCAGGGCGCATTGCGGTTCCATGAAGGCTGCGTCCTGCATTTTGGACGACAGCGAATCGGTGCGGACGTAATCTGCTTGGCCTTTCGCGGTATCCACATCGCCGAAATGCCAGTGGACTTCCTGCACCATGTTGCGCTTGTATTTATCGTGAACCAGCGGCGCGCCTTCATTCATGGCCAGGCGCCCATCGAGAACGGTTGGCAACTCCTCGAATTCGACCTTGATCAGGTCAAGAGCTTGTCTGGCGATGACCGGACTGGCAGCGGCTACCGCGGCGATTTCATCGCCGACGTAGCGCACCTTGTCGGAGGCGAGCATCTGCTCATCGTAGCGAGCCGGGCTGACGCCGAAGACGATTCCGGGAGTTCCTTTATGGGTGATGACGGCGAAAACTCCAGGTAGCTTCTCGGCGGCAGAGGTGTCAATGCTGACGATGCGGGCGTGGGCCTGCGGACTATGCAGGATAGCTCCGTAAAGCATGCCGGTCATTTCGAGGTCGTCGGTGTATTTGGCGCGGCCGGTGACCTTGTCGAAGGCGTCCACGCGCGGGGCGCGGGTGTTGAGGATTTTGTATGCGGTCATTTTTTGCACCCGAATTAATTCGGGTGCTCCACAATCTCGAAGTCGCTAAAGCGACTGACTATCTCGTGCAGTGAAACTTACAGTTGCTTACTCGGCATTGGCTTCAGCCAATTCATTATTTTCTTGGAGCACCAGAATTTATTCTGGTGCCAAAACGGGCGCGGCTTCTCTCATCCATTCGGCGGCTTTCTGCACCGCTTCGACGATTTTCTGATAGCCCGTGCAGCGGCAGAGATTGCCGGACATGGCCAGACGAATATCGTGCTCGGACGGATCGGGATTATTCTTTAAGAGCGCCAGAGCGATCAGAACCATGCCGGGAGTGCAAAAGCCGCACTGGATGGCGCCCTGCTCGATGAAGGCCTTTTGAATCGGATGCAGGTCGTTGCCGTTGGCAATCCCCTCGATGGTCAATATCTCATGACCTTCTGCCTCGAGCGCCAAGACGAGACAGGAAAACGAGGGCACGCCGTCTATGAGCACGGTACAGGCGCCGCAATCGCCGATGCCGCACCCTTTCTTGGTGCCGGTCAAGCCCAGATCATAGCGCAGCGCATCCGCCAGCGTGCGATTGGGTGGCACGGCGAATTCGTAGGGCAGACCGTTGACGGTGAGGCTAATGATTCGCTTCATGGACCATTTCGCGGAGGAGTTCGTTCTCTGCGGCCGTCGTCACCCCTTGGCCACCAGTGGATACTTGTCCGGATGGCGGATGGAATCCAGAGTCAGGTCAATGTCCAGATCCGGCCAGTAGAGGTGTTCCGAACTGAGACGTTGGATATTTAACACGGCTTCCAAGGGCGCCTTTTTGAACCAAGGGAAATTGGCAAACGGCAGAAATATCTCTTCGTCTTCCACCAGCACCCAAATTCCGTGTTTGGAGATGTTAGTGACTTCGGCTTCCAAAGTGGTTATTCCATATGACATTATGCCACATGCCCCGCCCGGAAATGAATTTCCGGGTTACATCCCTTCAGTCCACTTAAGTGGACGTCAACACCTAATGCGTCCTATCGAGAGATTGTGATAACGCGCGATTCACCAAAATCGGCACCATCTCCACTCGATACAAAGCCGAGCCGCGATGGTCTGTAATCGGTTTGCATTCGCCGGCGGCGATTTTGCCCGCTTTCTCGAAAATATCCTCGGTTGGCTTTTTGCCCTTCAGGAAATCAGCCGCCTTCTTTGCCAGAATGGGTATCGGAGCGACGGCGCCCAGGGCGATGCGCGCCTCGGCGATCACGTTTTTGTCATTCAGAGTCAACACGGTGGCAACATTAACCACGCCGATTTCCAGCGCCTTGCGGTTGGCAAGCTTCAAGCAAGCGCTGCCGGTCTTACCTGGCGACGCGGGGAAGATGATTCGAGTCAAAATCTCATCCGCTTGACGCACAGTTTTCCCCGGCCCCGTCGCGAAATCTTCTGCCGGAACCAGCCGCGTTCCACGAACGGACATCAGCTCCAAACTGGCTCTCAGAGCTACCGCGGGGACAAAGCAATCCGCGGCGGGACGGGCATTGCAGATGTTGCCGCCCAGTGTGCCGCGGTTGCGCACCAGCGGCGAACCGAGGTTGTCGGCGCCTTCCGCCAGGGCAGTGAGATTTGATCGAATCAGCGGCGAATTGCCGAGGTCGGTAATGGAGACCATCGCGCCGACGGAAATTCGGCCGTCGGAGAGCTCTTCGATGCGGCGCAATTCAGAAATGCGCGAAAGGGCAATCAGGCAAGACGGACGATCCAGCGATTTCAGAGGCAGGCCGGTCTTGGGATCGCAGCCTTTGCAGCGCGGCAGGTGCTGGGGGATGATGGGCAGGCGGATATCCACGAGGATATCCGTCCCGCCAGCCAGAATGGCCGCGCCCTTCGGGGCTTGCTGGGCCAGCAGGTCGCAGGCTTCGGCTATGGTCTTCGGCTGTAGGAGGTCGAATTGGGGCAACACGCGCGGTTATTCGATTTACCGGAAGCGGCAGACAAGCTGCCGCACTACCTTATAATATACACTATTTCTTTGAAACTCGCAACTCGGATCTCGAAACTATTTTTTTAGCAGATCTCGGGCGATGACCAGGTGTTGGATTTCGTTGGTCCCCTCGAAGATCCGGGTCAAGCGGGCGTCGCGATAAAAACGTTCGATGGGATATTCGCTCATATAGCCCATGCCGCCGTGGATTTGCACGGCGTGATCCGCGATTCGGCCCAGCGCTTCCGAGCCGTAGAGCTTGGTCATGGCGGATTCTTTTGAAAACGGCAACCCCTGGTCGCACATCCAGGCGGCGCGATAGACCATATTCTCCATAGCATAGATTTCTGTGGCCATATCGGCAAGTTTGAATTGAATCGCCTGAAGCTGAGCGATGGGCTGGCCAAACTGCACGCGCTGCCGGGAATGCTGGATGGAGAGATCCAAGACTTCCTTGGCCGCGCCGAGGCACTGGGCTCCGATGCCTATGCGACCTACATCCAACGTCTTCATGGCCAGGGCGAAGCCGCAGTTCTCTTCGCCAAGCAGATTTTCAACGGGCACTTCGACGTCTTCGAAGAAGAGATCCGTGGTGTGCGATCCGCGCATCCCCATCTTGGCTTCCGGCTTGCCGGCGCGGAAGCCGGGCATCTCTTTTTCCACCAAAAAGGCGGAAATTCCGCGCATTCCTGCGGAAGGCTTGGTCAGAGCGAAAATGGAATAGACCTCGGCGATGCCGCCGTTCGTGATGAAAGTCTTCTGGCCATTGAGAATATATTTGCCGTCCTTTTTAACCGCCGTAGTGCGAATAGCTCCGGCATCGGAACCGGCCTGAGGTTCCGTCAGCGCGAAAGCCGCCAGCCGCTTGCCGGCGCAGAGATCGGGGAGCAGCCGTTTCTTCTGTTCGGCAGTGCCGCCGAGATAGACAGCCATGGCTCCGATCGAAACGTGCCCGCCGATGGCCACCGAAGTGGAAAAACAGCCCCGGGCGAGCTCCTCCGTAACGAGGCAGTAACCGACCTCGCCCATATTGCCGCCGCCGTATTCTTCGGGGAAGGGGATCCCCATGAATCCCAATTCGGCGGCCTTGTCCAGGATGCTGCGCGGGATGTCGGCGTCGCGGTCATGCTGAGCGGCGCGAGGGCGCAATTCTTTATCGGCAAACTTGCGCGCCAGTTCGCGCAGCATTTGGTGTTCTTCGGAGAAGGTGAAGTCCATGGGCTTAGAATCCTCCACCGCCCCGCCCTCAAGGACGGGGCTACGTCTATTTCAAGCCCCATGAATGGGGCTCAAGTTTTGTCCGCCGCGGCGGACTAGTTCTGCGTAGCCCAACCCTTGAGGGGTGGGCGCTTTTACGGCACCACAATTGATCTCAGCACTTTCGGATCGCCGCTGCGCAGCAGATCGAAGGCTTGGTTGATTTTGTCGAGCGGGAATCGGCCGGTGACCAGCTCTTTGACCTTGATCTTGCCGGTGCGCGCCATTTCAATGATCTTGGGATAATCCACCGGACGGCAGCCCAGCGAACCGACGATTTCCTGCTCGAAAAACATGATCTTGGAGGCAGGAAATTCGACGCTCTTGTCGCTGTAGCCAATGACTACCAGGCGGCCGCCTTTGCGGATGCAGGAAAAGGCGTCCTGCATGGTCTTGGGATTGCCGATGGCTTCGAAAGCGACGTCGGCGCCTCTGCCGGTGAGTTTCTTGACGGCCTTATCCACGCGATCAACTTCCTTGGGATTGATCCCGGCCTGAGCGCCCAATTTCTTGGCCAGTTCGAGCTTTTCGGGCATGAGATCCACGGCGATGACCGAGGCTCCGACGGCCGCGGCCATCTGCACGACGTTGATGCCGACTCCGCCGCAACCGAAGACGACCACCGTGTCGCCCGCCTTCACCTGCCCGCGATTGACGACGGCGTGGTAGGGCGTCGAGACCGCGTCGGCGATGATCGAGCCCTCCTCAAGCGGGATCTCCGGCGGCAGCGCCAGCGCGTCCTTGGCGGGAGCCAAAACAAATTCGGCATAGGCGCCATCCACATGGTTGCCGAACATGACCATATTGTCGCAGATGTTCTCGCGGCCCGAGCGGCAGTGAAAGCAGGTGCCGCAAGTCAACACGGCAGGCAGCAGGACGCGGTCACCTTCTTTGAAATTCTTCACTCCGGCGCCGAGTCCGGCAACCGTTCCCGAGGGTTCATGCCCCAGGATCATCGGCGGCGCTTTGAATGTGGGCACGTTGTGATCTAAGTAATGCAGATCGGTGTGACAGACGCCGCAGGCGGCGACTTTGACCAGGATTTGCCCCGCGCCCGGGCTGGGGGTCGGCACCTCAGCGATTTCCAGGGGCTTACCGGATCCGTGAAATATTGCGGCTTTCATGAATTCACCTCCACAATTTATTGGGTGTCTTCCTTTTTTCTCGTATAGATGATGTAATATTCGCCTGCAGAACTGCCGTAGCAGCTTTCGCAGGCTTCACCGGGCTGGTTGGGGCCGGCAAAGCGCTCGACTTTGACCTCAAAGCCGAGCGATTGGTAGAGTTCCGTCAGCTCTTCGATGCGGTCTTTGCCGACGGTGTTGCGTTGTAGCCAGGACATATCGCTCGTTTTCTCGACTGTCGGGGTCGGGGGCGACCCCGACTATGAAATTGCTTCAAGCGGTCGGGGTCGGGGGCGACCCCGACTACGGGACATTGGAAACAACTCCGACTATGGTATCTTGACTTGAGCACCAGAATAAATTCTGGTGCTCCCTTTCCAGAACAAATTGGCTAAAGCCAATGCGGATTTTGACTTGGCAGTCGCTTCAGCGACTTTGCTTCATTAGGAGCACCCAAATTTATTCGGGTGTTAAAAGAGATCATCCAATTCCCCCGCTCCGCCTCCGGGCATCTGGCCGTATTGCTGCAAGTGCTGTTGAATCAATTCGCTCTCGCGCTGGGAATACATGCGATCCTTTTCCCAGCAGAAGAGCCGGCCATCTTCCTGCCCTTCGCATTCAGATTCGAGAGCGGCCCGCAGGTTGGGAACTCCGGCGATTCTGATCGCCTTGCGGTCGGCTCCAGCGATTTCATAAACGCCCTCGGCGTGCGGCACTTCCCCAAGCAGCTCTCGTGCGAGCGGCCGCCATTTGTCGGGCGGCAGAACGATAGGCGTGATATAGGCTCGCAAATTGCAACGCAGGCAGCGCGATGCCTCTTGCTGAGCGCAGTCCAAGGCAAAGGATTTTTCGATAACCGAAAATCCGCCGACGCGAGACTGCGGATCGAGTTGATCGGGGCGCAAAGCCTGGCTCATGAGGAAATGCTCGTCGCGGCCCAAATGGGGATCAGCACCAATGAAATCAATAGCAGGCGCTTTTTCGACGCCCAGGCCGCCGAGAAATTTATCCATGCGGTCGGCGACCTTGCGGCCCGCAGCCAGCGCATCAATCACCGAGCTGGGTCCGCGAACGGCATCGCCGGCGGCAAAGACGCGCGGGATATTCGTATCAAAGGTCTCAGGATTCGCCTGAATCATCCCGCCAGACGCAATCTTCAAGCCGCCCAATCCATCTCCGACCACCTTTTGTCCAATGGCGACGATGGCGAATTCGGCGAACAATTCAAGGATTTGGCTTGCGTCATATTGGGGGTTAAAGCGTCCGGCATCATCAAAAACGCGAGTGCAACGTTTGAAGCGGATGGCTTTTAGTTTTCCATTGGAGCCCAGAAATTCCAGCGGCCCCCAGCCGTTCTGGATCACGATGCCCTCTGCGGTCGCCTGTTCGATTTCCCAGGCGTGAGCGGGCATTTCCTGAGGCTGTTCCAGACAGACCATCGTCACCTCAACTGCTCCCAGGCGCCGGGCGGTCATGGCCGCGTCAATGGCGACATTGCCGCCGCCGATGACGATAACCTTCCCGGAGAGTTTCGCCACGACCTTCCCGTGCACGGAGCGAAGAAAATCCAGAGCCGGATAAACTTCCGGCAAATCTTCGCCCGGGACGCCAAGCTGGCGCGATGCTGCTGTGCCGACCGTCAACAGGATGGCATCATAGGAATTGGAGCGAAGCTGATCCAGTGAGAGGTCTCGGCCAAGCTTGATGCCCATTCGAAAGATTACGCCGAGGTTATAAAGTGCCTGCAACTCGTCCTTCACCACATCTTCAGGCAGGCGGTATTCGGGGATGGCGTAGCGCAACATGCCGCCGGGCTGCGAGGATTCGTCGAAGATTTCGACGTCATGGCCGGCTCGAGCCAGATAAAAGGCGGCCGTGAGTCCGGCCGGGCCGGCGCCGATGATGGCTATCTTTTTGCCGGTGGGAGAGGATTTCTCAAGTGGAGAAATCACTTGCCCGACGGCGGATTCGTAGGCGAAGCGCTTCAAGGCGCAGATGGCAAGGCTCTGATCCAGCTCACTTCGTTTGCAGACGTCTTCGCAGGGGTGAAAACAGACATAGCCCAGAATGCCGGGAAAAGGGACGCGGTCGTAGATGACACGCAGCGCGCCCTCGAAATCACCCAGGGCAATGTGTCGCAAGTATGCGGGGATATCTATACTGGCGGGGCATTCGGCCACGCAGGGGGCGAATCCGCCATGCTGCACGGGCTTGGAATCGGGTTTGTCGAGAAGGGCTCCGGTGGGGCAGACTTCCACACAAGCCGAGCAGAAGCGGCAGAGCGACTCTTTCAGAGATCCTTGGGCTGTCGTGCCGATCCAAACTCGATCATCAAGATAAGTTACCGCCAGAGCGTCCACGCCGCGCAAATCCGAGCAGGCTCGCACGCAACGCGTGCAGCCGATGCAGAGATTATAATCTCGAATGAAGAAGGGATCGCTTTGAAGCTTGGGTAAATCTTCGAAGATATATCTGGGAGAGTCGTCCGGAATACCGATAGATTCAGCGACTTTGCCGATTTCACAGCGGTTTAGGAGAATGCAGCAGCGCTCATTAACGGGGACATTTGAAGAGCAGAACGTCAGGGAGCAACCCTGCCGCTGCGCGCAGGTCAGGCAGGCGTGAGGATGATGCGCCAGAATTTTTGCCAATGCCTGCTGGCGGGCGCGCTGAATATCCTCGCCTTGCGTGCGAACTTTCAAGCCATCCGCAACTTCAATTTCGCAAGCGCGCGCCAGATCCGATCGGCCTTCAACCGCCACCCAACAGAGGTTGCAGTTGGCGTTCTCGGCCGCGATATTGCCCGGAGGATCTCCAATAACGACTTGGTCGCCGCGGAAAATCTGCGCGGCCCACTTGACGGTTCCGGACGGAGGCAGGTCCGGATGACCGCAGAGGCCGGGGATGTAAACCCCATTGGCCAGCGCGGCTTTGCGGACTGAAAGCCCCGCTGGGACGTTGAAAGCACGACCGTCTATTTCTATGCGAGTGTCCATTATGTCGGATTTTAGGGGCGCTTGGTCATTCCGGAGAAAGTCGGAATCCATCCGCCAACTGGCGGACTGGATGCCCGATAACGCGGGCATGACAGATCACTACCACGAATGCTCAATGGCTCCCGGAGTGCAAGCCACGACGCACGGCAGCGGCGGGCGATCCGACACCGGTTTGCAGGGACCACACTCGTATTTCACCTTTTTTCGAAAGGCCTCCCTGATCTGGGCGACGGAATCATCGTAGTCATCCATGATGATCTCGAACATTCCTTTGGGGCAAGCGTTCACGCAGGCGCGATGCGAACAGGTCGTGCACTTGTCGGTGTCAATGGTGATGAAGAACTGGCCGCTGCCGTCCAAGTAGCCATAGTTTGCTTTCATAGGGTTTAGGGTTTAGGGTTTAGTAAATCAATTATTTCCCGCCCTTTTCGAGTAGGGCTTTGGCGAAGAGCGCGCCGCCCAGCGCGCCGGCGATCTGGGGATCATACTTGGCCTTAAGCGAACTAATGCCCAACTCTTTTTCGATGCGGCCTACCACGCCGCTGTTTTTGGCAATGCCGCCGGTGATGGCGAAGTCCTTTTCGACGCCGATTCGTTCGAGCAGCGTCACCACGCGGTGCGCCATGGCGTTGCAGTAGGCGGCGATCACCTTATTCTTAGGCCAGCCTTTGCGCAGAAGTCCAGAGGCTTCGGATTTGGCGAAGACGACACAGGTGGACGACACCGGCGGCGGCTCCTCTTCGACCTGGTAGGAGAGATCGCCAATCTCTTCGATGGGCACGGCCAAGAGATCCGCAAAGACTTCCATGCCGCGGCCGGTGCCGGCGGCGCATTTATCGTTCATCAGAAAATTGGTGACCTTGCCCTTCTCATCGCAGTGGATGGCTTTGCAGTCCTGGCCGCCCATGTCGAGAATCGTGCGCACGGTCGGGCCGTACATGAAATTGCCGCCGCGAGCGTGACAGGCGATCTCGGTGATCGCCTTGTTGGCGAACGGCACGTTGACCCGTCCATAACCGGTGCCGACGACAAACTTGACGTCCTGCTGGGTCATGCCGGTGCCTTCCAGCGCCCAATCCATCGCCTTCTTCGCGCTCTGCGGGCTGTCACTGCCAGTGCGAGTGCTGGAGAAGGCGAAGAGTTGTCCGTCCACCAAGATCACCGCCTGAGAACTGACCGAGCCCACATCCACGCCGGCCGTGATGGCCGCGCCGTTTTTCCAGCTCAGATTTTCATCGTGCCAGTTATACTCTTTCCAGCGCCAGAATTCTTTTATTGCGCCGGGTTGGTTGCCGTCTTGTGTCATTATCTCTCCGAACGTTCTGTAGTCTTCATTGCAAGTTCCGAGTTGCGAGTTCCGAGTTGCGAGTTTCGAGTCACCAATTCCATCTGATTCATTTTAGCGATTTCTGAAGTCCGCTGAGCAGTCTTCCTACCTCGTCACACTGTGTTGATAGACTCTTGAATTCTTCCTGATCAATGTATTGCAGGTCAAAAGATAATTTTATCCAAACTTCCATTTCCGCCATTGATCCGCGTGCTATGCGTACAAACTGCTGGAATTCCTTCGGCGACTGCCTCATGCTGCCTTCGGCGATATTGGCCGGTATTGAGGAAGCGGCGCGCCTCATCTGGGTAACCAGTCCGAATAGCTCGTCTTTTGGATACCTCTTAGTTACCTTGTAAACCGCAAGCACAAATTGGTAGGATTTTTTCCAGCAGACCAAGTCCTTATACAACATGTTCTTGCCTCACGTCTGTTAATAGCAATCAGAACGTCCCGTCATAATCACTCGACTGTTAGACTCGGAACACGGAACTCGCAACTCGGAACTATTTATCCGCTGCAATCAATGCTGCACCCAGCGCCGCCGCATATTCAGCATGTTCGGGGACGATGACGTCGCGTTCCAGGCCGCGCTTCAAGCTGTCCACGAAGCCCACGTTGCGCGAGACCGCTCCCACCAGCGCCACTTCGGGATTGATGCCCACGCGCCGCGCCATGGAGATGATGCGGTCTGCGATGGCATCGTGAACGGCTCTTGAGATATCCTGCTTGGGCGCCTTGGCGTGCATGAGGGATACCACCTCGGATTCGGCAAAGACGGCGCACTGGGCATTCATGGGGATGCTGGCAGTGGATTGCAGCGAAAGCTTTCCGAATTCTTCCACGGAAACTTCCAGCGCGCGCGACATGGCTTCCGTGAAGGCTCCGGCTCCGGCGGCGCACTTTTCATTGACGGCGAAGTCAATCACCTTGCCCAATTCATCCGTCTTGATGGCGCGGCCCTCTTCGGCGCCCACGTCTATCACGGTGCGGGCCTGCGGCACCAACTTCACGGCTCCGCGAGCGGCCGCTCCGACGTCGGTGACCTTTTCCGTGGCATACGGCGCGGTCTCTTTTCCTGCTCCGGTGGCAACAATCTTCTCAATCTGTTCCATTTTCAGACCAGCGGAGTCCAGCGCCTCCTGGAAAAGCGCCCGGGCCAATTCGGTTGTATCGAACCCCGCCTGACACTCTTTCCGCGCCAGAACCTGGCCGTCTTTCAGTATCACCACGCGAATATTTTTCGCGCCCATGTCTATTCCGGCTGTAATCATATTAGTTCCGAGTTACGCGTTTCGAGTTGCGAGTCAATTCCGTGAACCGGGCACCGTTCACCGTGAACCGAACTTTGTAGGGGCGCACAGCAGTGCGCTCATCGGCAAGAGAAATCAGGCCGAAGCTCTTTCCGCGCCCTTTTTCAAACTAAGTCTCTCCATAAACGCATCAATTCTGTCCATGCTGCGCGCCAGGTCGAATTCGCGGGAATCGCCCATATTGCCTTCAAAAGTCATGACCGGCACGTTCATCTGCGACAGGCCGTGATGGTTTTCCATGATGCCGCAGGACAATCCTTCGCAACCGCGATTCAGGTGCAGCATGACGCCATCCAACTTCCATTCATCGTAGATCCGCTTCATCATACGGGTCTTGATGGTGGGATCGTAGAAATGCTGCCATTCGGGCTTGGACAGATTCCAATCCGCCAGAATGCACAAGGCCTGGTCGCGCGTTTCGATCTTGATGCCTTTCTGGGCGGGCGTTGTTCTCGGCCCCCAGGTGCCGTCCGGCTTGTCCTCCCAGATGCCGATCAGCGAAAAGGTGTAGAGCGATCCCACGGAAACAGCGCCGTATTCTTCGAGATAGCGGAAGACGCTCAGGAATCCCCAGGGGGGTTGAGTATCCGACATCAACCGGCAGCGTTCGTTCGGCACGGCGGCGATGCCTCGGGCGATGCGATCCTTTACCTCAGCCAGAACTTCTTCATAGAAATCGGCGAATTCTTTCTTGGCCTTGGAGAGCGTCCCAAAGACGTAGAGCGTATACATGCTTTTTTCGTCCAAAGGCGCTGGCTTTTGCTTATTCAGACAGCAGATCTCCGCCCAGGTGGAGGTCAGTCGGCATTCGTTGTTGACGGCGGCGATCAATTTCTCGTCGTCATATTTTCGGCCCGTCGCCTTCTCGAGGAACTCGATGGATTCGTGCATCTGATCCACGACGTATTTCAGCTTGGCGCTGTTCATCCCTTCGTAGGGGCCGACGGAAACGTCTATGCAGAAGTAGGGGATCTTCTCGTATTCCGACACGTGCTGATCCCATTTGCCGTGGCTGCAGCAGATGTGATCCTGAAAGGCGAAATCGGCCTTGGGAAAGGGCCCGCCGAAGGCGTATTTGTTCAGATACATCGAACCCCAGTAGTTGCGCATGTAGGAGCAGAGGTCGCGCGCCCAGCCCTTGGCTTCCGTGGCTTCCAAGCACTGCAGCGAGAAATCCTTCATGAAGGCGATGGAAGCCGCATAGGGTTCACCCGTCAAGGGATAGACATCATCGCCCAAGCCGTAGGGAATGGCGTCGAACGACCAGGCGCCTCCGGTCCAGCGCAGGGCTTTGCGATCGTGGGCGGAGGCATAGTCCGCATAGTACTTGTCACGGAGTTCCTTAGCCTTGTTCCAGCACTTTAGCTGTTCCGACTTGTATTCTCGCATTTTTTTTGCTCCGTACTCGAGGTTAATCTTTTAAAGTGAACAGTAAGCAGTGAACAGTGAACAGAAAAAGCACCACGCCAAATTCATCGAAATGCAATGGATTTATTCCAGAGATCTCAAAAGGCCAAAAAGCAGGCGCTTGACTTCATCCAAGAGTAAAGCAATCCTTTGAAAATCCTCTACCTTAAGATATCCCAGATCTTTTGAAAACATCAGCCACGTCTCCAACTCAGAAGCCGAACCCCGTGCAATAGAGACGAATTGTCTATTCTCTTTAGTGGA
>Ga0315284_10000115_pt1 | contig 108445 bp, 118 predicted proteins | sample YL17G09_16_MG_FD_203696 | JGI IMG/M metagenome (GOLD analysis project Ga0315284, IMG submission 203696) | Sediment microbial communities from Yellowstone Lake, YNP, Wyoming, USA - YL17G09_16 | ecosystem: Environmental > Aquatic > Freshwater > Lake > Sediment | place: USA: Wyoming | collected... | reverse complement strand
AAGGGCCTGTCGGGATCGGTGAGGAGACCGTGATAAGGGCGGGCACGACCATCTACGGGCCCGTGCTGATAGGCGACGGCTGCGACATCGGGCCCAATGTCACGATCTTCCCGTCCACGAGCATCGGAAACAGCGTCACAGTCGAACCATATTCCGTGATCAAGAACAGCGTACTCATGAGCAACTGCAGCATCGGGGCGCAGTCGTATCTCTCGCATTGCGTTCTCGGGTACGGTGTGAAATCGCAGTCGCACCTCATGGGCGCAGGCGCTGAGGCATATGTCAACATCGGGGACGAGTTCTACAAAGTCCCTCACATAGGGTCGATCATGGGCGAGGACACGTCGTTCGGCACAGGCGTCATGATCGAGCCTGGCACGATCGTCGGTGCCGGGTGCAAGATATCGAGCGGGTCGAAGATCATCAGGAACCTGCCTAACCGGTCGCTCGTGACCTAGAGGTCATTTCGAATGTGTGGCATAGTTGGTTACGCGGGGTGGCGTGATGCGCAACCCATCCTCCTCGACTGCCTGAAACGGCTGGAGTACAGAGGTTACGATTCGGCTGGGCTGGCTGTTGCCGGCACGGAGCTCCAGCTCTTCAAGAGTGCGGGCGAGATAGCGGTCCTCGAGGCCGCGATGCCGGAGATGAAGGGCTCGGTGGGGATCGCGCACACTAGGTGGGCCACACAGGGCAAGCCGACCACCGTGAACGCTCATCCGCTCGCCGACTGCTCGAACAGGCTGGCCGTCGCGCACAACGGCATCATCAGCAACTTCATGGGTGTCCGCGAGGAGCTGCAGAAGAACGGTCACAATTTCACCTCGGACACCGACACCGAGGTCTTCCCGCACCTGGTGGAGGCGGAGTTCAAGGACGACCTCGTCAAGGCTGTGCAGAAGGCACTCGAGAAGGTCGACGGAACATACACTTTCGCGGTCGTCTGCGCAGGATGCGATCAGGTCGTCGCCACGAGGCGCGAGAGTCCGCTCGTCGTCGGACTGGGCGAGGGCGAGAACTTCATCGCGAGCGATGTCACTGCGTTGTTGAAGTACACCAACCGCATGATCTACATCCAGGACGGCGAGGTCGTCAGCATCACGAAGGATTCGGTCAAGATAGTCGATGGCAAAGGCAATGAGGTCCGAAGGGAGCCGCAGAAGATCACTTGGAACCTTGAGGACGCCGAGAAGGGTGGATACCCGCACTTCATGCTCAAAGAGATATTCGAGCAGCCCGATGCGATCCATGATTCGCTGCTGGGCAGGATCGAGTCGGTCGAGGCAGAACCGTTCTTTCAGAACGAACACTTCTCGACCGTGAAGATCGTTGCCTGCGGGACTTCGTACTATGCAGGTCTCGTTGGCAAATACATCATCGAAGAGCTTGCGCGGATCCCGACGACGGTCCAGATATCTTCCGAGTACAGGTATTCATCCGTTTCGAGGGAGAATCCGCTTGTCGTATTGATCACTCAGAGCGGAGAGACTGCGGACACCCTAGGCGCCGCGAGGGAGGCCAAGAAGCGGGGCAACAAGACGATAGGAATCGCGAATGTGATCGGGTCTGCGATCACGAGGGAGGTCGACCATACCATCTACACGCGAGCCGGTCCCGAGATCGGCGTCGCGGCTACCAAGACATTCACCACGCAACTCGTAGCTATGTATCTCCTGGCCATGGAACTTGGGACGCAGAACAGGTCGTTGACGGCCCAGGCTAAACGCTCCATTGTCGGGACCCTCAGAAACCTCCCGAGGTCGGTGCAGGATGTCCTGAATCAGGCTTCAGAGATCGAGGCATTGGCCAAGAAGTACTCCTCAGCCAGGGACATGTTCTTCATAGGCAGGAGCATCAACTATCCCATAGCTCTCGAAGGCGCCCTGAAGACCAAGGAGATTGCCTATATCCACGGCGAGGGATTCCCCGCGGGCGAGCTCAAGCATGGACCGTTGGCCCTGATATCGAGGGACTCGCCCATCGTGGCGATCGCGGTCAAGGACCACACATACGAGAAGATGCTCGGGAACATAAGCGAGGTATCGGCGAGGGGAAGTCCGGTCATAGCCATTGGCTTTGAGGGAGACACTGAGCTTCCGAGATACGTGGATGACGCCATATGGATACGGGAGATACCTCCGATGTTCTCGCCTGTGCCAGTGATAGTCGTGCTGCAGTTGTGGGCGTACTACCTCGCCAAGGCGCGTGGGTGTCCGATCGACAAACCGAAGAACATCGCGAAGACAGTGACGGTCGAATAGCGCTTCACGCCAGTCTTTCCGGGCAGACCTCTCTCCGAGAGCAGTTCCTGCACTTACCAGGCCTTTCATGATTCCTGTGCGCGTCGCCCGTCTTCATGATCGTCCGCATCTCATCGAGCTTCTCCAAGAGCACCTTCTTCAGGTCTTCGTTGTACTCGATCTCGTGCTCGTGCTGCGGATATTTGACGATGCCGTATGGTGGTAGCTTGCCTGTGCCATCTCCTATCAGCAAGCAGTACGCTGCGATCTGGAGTATATGCGAGAACAAGGGTCCTCGCGGAGTCCGTCCGGTCTTCTCCTCCACAGGGATGAGATTGTCATTGACCTTGATTATGTAGTCCGGCCTTCCTGATAGACCGTACTTTTCCGACTTGAACACCTTCGCGGAATCCATGTCGATGTACTCGATCTTCCCTCTGACCCTGAACTCCCTCCGGAGGGACTCGATTATGCCTGTGGATCTCAGAGTCCTGTACATGAAGAACGATGCTCCGACGAGCCATACGATCGCCACGATTTCCAGGGCTTCGGCCAAGCGCACGTTCGTTATCAGGAAAGCCACAGCATTGACCGCGATCAGCATCGCGATGATCGCGAATGTGAGTATGAGCTTCTCGTAATTGACAATTGTGCTCTGCATTGTGGACTTGGTCGCTTTGTAGAGGAAGTACGTGGCTGCTAGCATCCAGATGAGCGCCACTACCCCGAGGACTTGGCTCAGAGTGAACGCATTCTTGACTGGCAGGACCTCCAGTCCTACGATGGAGGTCACCGTAGCAACGACCGCCCACCAGAAAACCAGGGTCTCGGACTCGCGCGCAGTCTTCTCCCCAGAGTCGATATTCCACAGGGATTTGCCAAGCTTCTCATGCCCCTGTATTCCCTCTGATTGTTCCTGGGTGTCCCCTTCGAACTCTTGGCTCAGCCACCAGCTCAGCGGGCAATAGCTGTACTTCTCCAGATCGCCAGCCGAGATGAGCTTGCCCGGGACATGCGCCATATGCGAAATTATAATCGTCAAGAGTTAAAAATGTTTGCCAGGTACGTGGTCCCGTTTGTGGTTGTCGAAGAACGTGCCTGGAAGCAGCATGACGCCCTCGGGTGGTTCGACGCCCTCGAGGAACCCGAACCAGTAGACGACGGCTCCCGTGCCGAACATCTCCGTGTACGGTTTGAGCTGTCTGCGCGCGTTCTTCCTGAGTTCTATGTCGTCCCCGAACGAGGCTTTCGACTCGATCCAGTGGATCTTCATCCCGTCGATCTGGATAGGCTTCTCGAGAAGGCAGTCCGGGGTCTTCTTGTGAGTCGCCCTGAGTTCGACCTCTGTCCTGTACTTCAGCTCCCTCTTGTCCAGCCATTCCTGGAGTTGCTTCTCGCCCCAGATACCTCTGTCGGTCTGTATCTGGGCTCCTCTCGGAGAGTAGATCATGTCCTCTTCTGCGATTTGCATGAGCTCCTTCCTGAGCCGCTTGTCGTGGCACGAGTCTGGATTTCTGATGTACTTCCAGAACTGCTTTCTTGGCAGGTCTATCTCCGCTCCCAACATCAGCCCGAGGAGCACAGGCGGGAAGTTGATGATCCTGGCGATTTTTGCCATCGATGTTCCGCTTCGCCACTCCTTGGCGATCTTCTTGATGTCCTTCTTGACGACGTAGAACCTTCTAGTGGCGTCCCTGACGGTCCTTTGCGTATAGAGAACAAGGAGGAATTCCCGGTCTATGCCGAGCCTCTCCGCGAGATGGTCGATGTCCGAGGGTTTCTTCAGCTGAGAATATATGTTCTTGTAGTCTTCGTACTTCATTAGTTCACAGTCCAGCAAGCTGCTGAACGAAATGTTCAATTCGCTTGATTCTGCGGGTGCGTTATAATCTCAGTCTACTTATGTCTTTGTGGATTACAGCGATATTTCTCAGGCCTTCCAGTGGTTGGACCCCCATCTGCACAACCTTGAAATGTGCATACTGCATGGGCGTTCACGCGACAAGAGAGTTTTGAGAGGTGCGTTACCTGCCAGAGAGCGGCACTAGGAAGATGATCCTGCCATCGAAATACGTCCAGGGTGCGGGCGTGCTGAACCAGCTGGGAACCTATGTCAAGCAGTACGGCGAGCGGCCTTTCGTCGTGAGCGGACGAACGAGCTTCTCGAAGGTCAAGGCACGTGTGCAAGCGAGCCTTCTGTCCGCTGGGATCCCGTTGGTCGGCTACGTGGACAGCGTCACGGAGTGCACTCGCGCCAAGATAAACGAGATATCAGCGAAGGCCGAAGAGATCGATGTGGACATCGTCATCGGCTGCGGTGGTGGCAAGGCGGTTGACACGGCCAAGGCAGTCGCGGAGAGGCTTCATGTGCCGTCGATTTCAGTTCCCACTCAATGCGCGACGAATGCTGACGGTATGGCCGATGCGGTGATATTCACGGACGATCACAAGTTCGCGGAGGACCTGTACCTGAGCAGGCCTCCGGTCTTGGTGCTCGTCGATACAGAGGTCGTCGGAAGAGCGCCTCCTCAGTACATCGTTCAGGGCATGGGGGATGCTCTGGCATGTGCCTTCGAGAAGCCAGCCTACGCTGCGTCTCAGCGAGCGAAGAAAGCTGGCGATCAGGCAACGACTGCAGCCCTCGATGTCAATCTGAGATGCTTTCAGACGCTGATGACCCACGGCCTCCAAGCGAAGAAGGACGTCGAGGCTGGGAAGATCACCGAGGCCGTCGAGGCAGTGGTCGAGGCAATCAAGCTCCAGAGCGGTTTCGGATTCGGGGGAGGTGGCTGCGCGGCCGCTCACGCCGTTCATAACGGCCTGACGAGCTTGCCTGGAATCGCGCGGAAGCATGGCGAGATCGTGGCTTTCGGTACCCTTGTCCAGATGGTCCTCGAGAAACGCCCTATGGGCGAGATAGAGAGGGTCATGCGGTGGTGCAAATCGATGGGTCTCCCAATACGGTTACAGGAGCTCGGGCAGCTCGACAGAGCCCAACTGTACCTAGCTGCGGACAAGGCGTGCGATCCCAGCGATTCGATGGTTTGCATGCCATTTCTCGTGACGCCTAGGATGGTCCTCGATGCGATGGAGGAAGCAGACAAGCTAGGCAACGCGCTGTCTTAGCTCAGCGTGGAGACCTGGGGCGGATGCTGGCCAATACTAGATAAGCCTATATATGGCCATCACGATTATTGAGTGAAGCCGCCTTCAGGGCGGCGATAGAAGGGATGATTTAGAGGAGGCACTCGCAAATGAACAGTCCAATGGGCACAATATTCGCTCACGGAACCACCCCGCCGTGGCTTCCGCGAGAGGTCGCGGAAGGCCGCAAGTTCGCGTGGTGGGCACAGATAATGTTCTTCTTGACTGCGGTCCTATGGTTCATGTTGGCCATAGCTCTCATCGCGTTCTACATAGCCCGCGGCGGCACCGGGACGCTCGTAGTGGGCGTGTTCGGGTTCTTCGGGATGCTCATCTGTTTCCTGGCTGCCGTGTTCATGAAGAAGACGGTCATCGACGCGATAGACCAGGGCAGATTTCATGACGCGAAGAACGACAGCCTCATATGGGTCATATTCGGCCTTGTGGGGTTCGTCATACCTGCGCTGTTCCTGATCCTGACATACGCCAAGCTCGGGGATGCCCTCGTGACGCAGGCACCCGTTGGCTACCAGCCGTATTCGCCTGGCGCCGTTGCGGTACAGCAGCCCGCGCCCTATGCGCCTCCACCCGCACCGATCCAAGGGCCCGCGCCGGTACAGCCGGTTCCGCCTGGAGCTCAGTACCACGCGCACCAGACCCCGATGGTCAGGTGCAAGAACTGCAGCGTGCAGTACCCGGTGTTCATGCATTCGTGCCCGAACTGCGGGGCTCCAAAAGAGTAAAACTATTTCTCTTTCCATCCTTTTCGGTCTTTCATCAGCTAGTGTGAATCATGACCGAAATGCTGTACATGAGGGACGTGGAATCGAACTACATCAGGGAGTTCGATGCCAAGGTGGTCGAGCGCGGTTTTGACTATGTGGTCCTTGACAGGACAGCTTTCTATCCACTTGGCGGCGGCCAGCCTTCTGACACCGGCTCTCTTGTCTGGTCCGGCGGGACGGCCGAGGTCAAGGAGGTCACGAAGAAGGAGGGAGTGAGGCATCACCTGGTTCAGAACCCCGACATCGTGCCTGATGCCGTCCGGGGCGTGCTCAATTGGGAGCGAAGATACGCTCACATGAGAATGCACACTGCGCAGCACATACTATCTGGAGTCGTCTACGACATCTGCAAGGCCCGAACGGTTGGGAATCAGCTGTATCATGATCGGTCTCGGATAGATTTCGCACCCATCAAGTTCACCGATGAGATGGTCGCCGAGGTTGAAAGGCGCACGAACGAGGTCTTGGCTTCGGGGGCCAAGGTCGAGATATGCACTGAATCCCGCGCTGAGATAGAGAAGAGTGTGGACGCTCAGAGAGCCAACTTAGACCTTCTCCCCAAGTCCATGCAGGAGCTGAGAGTGGTCAAGGTCGAGCAATACGATGTCTGCCCTTGTGCCGGAACCCATGTCCGCTCCCTCTCGGAGGTCGGCAAGATCAAGGTCATCAAGCGTGAGAACAAGGGCAAGGATCGGGAGCGAATAACCTACGAGCTCGTCCAGGCATAGATTCCTAGGCAATCCAGCCTAACCCTTAAGTACACAGCCGTGAAATATTCACCTCAGGGGTCAAATGGTCGAAACACAAACCGCAAGCGAAGTATCAAGAATGGCAATCCAGTTCAGCATGGTCTTCGCCATCATAGGCGTGTCGTTGCTCTATCTCGCCATCGCGATATCCGACGCATCCGAGATGGTGAAGGTACTCTGGGCGAGCGGTCTTTCGCTGACCATGGCTTTCACGTTCCTGATCATCTGGACTATGGCCAGAGACTCGATGAGGGTTCATGAACGCGAGTCCAGAAGAAGAATGTCGCCGTGATCAGCATCAAACCCTAGGTTGGTTTCTTGATCTGTCCATTGTTCTTCTCGATGTCATGAGCTGAGTCCAGGAGAAGCTCCATCAGGTCGACGACCTTCATCCCAGGTATCGTCCTGAATTGCGTCTCGCAGAATGGGCACGAGGTCACGAGCGTCGTCGCGCCTGTCGCCTTCGCCTCTGCGATCCTTTTGGACGCGAGGTTCTTGGACAATTTCGGAAACGCAGTCTGAAGGCCTGCCCCGGCTCCGCAGCACCTCGATTCGTACCTGTTGTTGGGCATTTCGACGAGAGTGGCGACGGATTCCACGATCGTCCTTGGGTCGTCGAAGACTCCACCTAGTCTCCCGAGATGACACGGGTCGTGATAGGTCATCCGTTCGGTCGACTTCTTGACTTTGATCTTGCCATCTTTGACAAGTTGTGCTATCTCCTGCGCAGCGTGGGTCACCTTGATCTTCGACCCCGCTCCCTCAAGGGACTTCTTCAGCGTGGTGTAGCATCCTGGACACGCGGTGACGATCTTCTTGATTCCGAGAGCCTGGAACTTCTTCAGATTTGCCGCGGAAAGCTCGTTGAACGCGTCCGTCTGTCCGACCCGCAGCAATGTAGAGCCACAGCAGGGTTCGTCCTGACCCATTGTCGAAAACTTCACGCCCGCTTTCTGGAGGAGTCTCGCGGTCGCTACTAGGCTTCGGTTGAGCGGTTTCGTCACGGCGGATGTGCAACCCGCGAAGAACAGGACTTCTTGCTGTCCAGGCGCGGTTTTCGGGATGTTGAGTCCTTTCGTCCACCTATTCCTTGCGCTCCTCGGCTGGAACCACGGGTTGCCATAGTTCTTGAGGCTGAGGGCTAGGGAGGAGTGCTCCTTCATCGGCTCCACGCCGTGCTTGAGGAGGTATTCTCTGAACGCCTGCGTGTGGTCGGTGTTCTTGAGCGCGCACCATCTGTCACAGTTGCCACACAGCGTGCACTCGAACGCAGCTTGGACCACTGCTGGCGTGATCTCGAACTTGCCCTGGAGGAGGCCCAGCATGGTCCTGTTCCTGCCTCTCATGCAAAGCGTCTTGACTTTCAGGTCCTGGTAGACCGGGCATCCTCTCTCGCAGAACCCGCAGGAGGTGCCGAAGCAAGTCTCAAGCTCTTCTTTGAACTCCTCGAGGCCGCTCATTTCTTGCCGACCTCTCTCAGGAACTTCTTGCCAGGGTTGAGAATGCCCTTCGGATCGAATATCCTCTTGACCTCTCTCATGTACTTCAGAGACGCCCCGTGCTCCAGCTCTAGGTAGGGGGCTTTCTGATAGGTATCGCTCATGAATGTGCTCATGGTCCCTTCGAATGCTACAGCCAGCTTGCTGAGCTCGTCGTGGAACTCCCTGAACCTCCTCACCTCGTCGGCGCTCCTGTAGTCCACGAAAACCGCGCATGAGAGCGAGAAGCCGATGCTGTTCGGGTGCTCGAGATAGGCGTTCATGCCGATGATCTCAAGTTGGTGCTTCTCCGCTATCTCGACGAACTTGTGGTAGAACTCCTCCAGCCTTCCCATGGGCACGCCTGGGTCTGCCGCGCCGAACTTCTTCTGCTTCTGCGAGTCCGGCCATTTCTGTTTGAACGGCTCGAAATCGAGCGTGTACTTTGAGGCCCACCATGCGTCGACGATCTCCCGCTCCTCTACCAGTTGCGCCTCGAATTCCTTTGCGATCTTCAGTGCGTAGTTCCGCTGCATCTCAACGACTTCGACGTCGCCTGCGAATGCTATTGCGAGGAGAGCTTCCGCCCATGCTGGAATCTCCGGGTCTCTTCCGTACTTCAGTCTGTAGTTGTGAGTGTAGAACTTCAGCCGCCTCTTGCAGTTGATGTGAGCCGCTTCTATGCAGAGTCCAGCCTTCAGGAGCCTGTTCAGGTAGTCAACAGCTGCTCCCATGCGCGGAAAGACGAGCATGTCCACCCTGCGAGATGCAGGGATAGGTTCGAGTTTCAGGGTAGCCTCAGTGATGACGCCGAGAGTCCCTTCGCTGCCGGCTAGAAGATCCTTCAACTTGTATCCGGAAGAAGTGAAGTGCGCCTTTCTGTGACCCAGCTCCAGAATTTCGCCCGTTCCTGTGACGATCTCCGCGCTCAGGAGGCAGTTCAGGATCTTCCCGTATCTCACGCCGAATGTGGAGTCGTTGTCGCAGGCTATCGCAGAGCCCACCGTGCTGACCCATTTCGATTCGGGTTGGTGGGGAAGCCACAGATCATAGGGTTGGACGGCGTCGTTGACCTCTTGAAGGGTCGCTCCGACCTGGACTCTCACCGTCTGGTTCTTGGAGTCTATCTCGACGATCGAGTTCATAGTAGTTGTGTCAAGGTAGATGCCTCCGTAGATCGCCACCGCACCGCCCAGCATGCCAGTGAGACCTCCGCCTGCGGTCACCGGGACTTCGTGAGCATATGCTATCTTGATGATCCTTTGAACGTCTCTCGTCGTTCTGGGGAGAACAACAACATCTGGTGGGACGAACTCGTCAGGGGTCCTAGGGCTCCAGTCAGCGCCGTAGACGAACTTCTCCGAAGGGTCCGTGAGGACCTTCTCCTTTCCCAGGGCCGTCACGAGCTCGTCAATGTAGGACATCTAGTAGGTTGTCAGAGAATTGCTGATACAAAAACTTGATTGACGCAAAGTAGTGCCCCCTCGGTCCGAAGTGCACGAAAGGGCAAGGATTCAATACCCTATCTTTGCATTCGAGACACTGAGAAACGCTGGTGTGATGCCGTGTCTGAACAGGATCTAGGTAGCGGCTTGCTGTACGGATTGAAGATGCCATCTTCCTATACTGCGCTGGAAGAGAAATCCATCAAGACCATCAACGAGGGTCTCGAAAGGTATCCGAACGCGCTCAGGATGTTCGAAATGCTCCAGAACGACGAGGAGACGAACACTTTTCTGAGTCTTGCGAACTACATTGCCGTTCGGAAGATGGGCTACAACGACCACGGCCCAACCCACGCGCGCATTGTCACCGCAAATGGCGTGAAGCTTCTCAGAATCGTGCTGGACAGCAAGGAACTGCAAGCCGACTCCATTGCCGGCCTGGGGATGTCTGAGGACGATGCCCATCTCATCGTCGTTGCTGGCTGTATGCTGCATGACATCGGAAACGCAATCCACAGAGAGGAGCACGAGGTCTTCAGCGTCATCCTGGCAAAGGGGATCCTCGAGAGACTCCTGCCATCTATCTATCCCGACCTGCCCAAGAGGACTGCCGTCACCGAGCAAATCCTCCACGCTGTCTACGCGCACGATGTTGGCGAGAACGCGCTTACGATCGAGAGTGCGATCGTCGTGATTGCGGATGGATGTGACATAACGAAAGGCAGAGGGAGACTGTCCTTCGATCTCGGCAAGCACGACATTCATTCCATTTCGGCGCTGTCGATAGAATCCGTGGACATCTACAAGGGCAAGACGAAGCTGATAGAGATCCATGTCAACATGTCCAACTCAGCCGGGATCTACCAGGTCCAAGAGACACTCGGGAACAAGGTCGCGAAGAGCGTCCTCAGAGACTATGTTGAGATCGTCGCGGACCTCACCCCGTCCAAGGCGCCACCCGAACTAAGGATCCTGGACAGGATTATCTTCTCCGACGGCAAGTACAAGTACGTTTAGAAGGAGAACAGCGGTACAGAGATGAAGAGCATCGCGAGCGCGATGATCTGTCTCAAGTTCAGCTGTTCCTTCAGCCTGGCCTTTGCCACTGCGATCGTGAGCAGGGGATAGAGATTCGTTATCGGTGAGACGATGGAAACATTGCCGTTCTGAATAGCCAGGTACAGGGTTATTCCTCCGCCTGCGAGGCACAAGAAGGACAGTTCCAGCAACCATCCGTTCGATTTCGGTCTCTCGAACTTGCCTTTCTCGCGTGCGAGCCAGTAGACGGCCCATATCGATGGAACGACCAGGGCGTAGACGCCGATGAAGTTCGTGTCCCCGATATCGGAGATAGACCCCTTTGCCATGGCCGCGGATGTACCCCAGAAGAAGAGCGAACAGACTGCAAACGCGATCCCGAGGAGCTCGGTCTTCTTCTTGCCGTTGTTTCCATTCCCTGTGGAGTAGGTGAACACCAGCATGCTCATCACGACTAGGACGACGCCGATTCCTTCGCCGAGGCTCATCGTCTCGCCGAGGAAGACGAGGGCGAGCACCACTGTCCAAGGAGCGTATGCGCCGGCAACCGTCCCAACGATGCTCACCTTACCGTGTTTCAGGGACTCGTAGTATGTCACGAACGCGGCTCCGGAGAGCCCCGCAGCTCCGGCCGCCTGAAGCCAAGTCTCCGCAGGGAATGATCCTGGCCTTCTGAACAAGAACCAATAGACGAGCCAGATAACGAGCACGTTGACGCCCAGAAGCAGCAATATGTTGGCGGACGAGACGTTGGTCCTGGTCTCCTTGGCAAGTACCTGTCCGAAGCCATACATGAGTATGGTCGCAATCGAAAAGGGCAACCATAGGAGCTCCATGTTGCGTTCGCATGCCCACGGCCTAGATATACCTTTTCGACATCATGGGCGAGCGAGGAAGAATGAAGTCGGGAAAATGGTTTTCAGGAACGCGCTAGAGCTGGTTGAGCTTCTCCTCGATCTTGCTCGCCAGGTCGGCGACCTTGTCGAATTCGGCCTGTTTTGGCGGTCCCTTGACTTCGACAACGCCCAGCACCTCCAGCTTCGAGCCCTCGAGCAACGCCTGGATTTGCTTCACGGCGCCACCGCTCCATCCGTATGAGGTTAGGACCACACCGTACTTCGTCGGTGCTCTGAGCGTCTTGACAAGCAGGGTCGCATAGGCTGCCACTGGGTGCACGCCCCCAAGGACGGTCGGGCCTCCGATGACGACCACTGGAGTGTCGACCAGTTCCTTGGCGATATGGCCAACCTCAGTGTTCGTGAGGTCGAACACGTTGACCGAGATCCCCTTCTTGACAAGCGCCTCGTTGAGCGCCTTGACCATCTTCTCGGTGCTGCCCCACATCGAGACATAGGCGATCATCACTTTCTTCTCCATCTTCTCTGTGGTCCACTTTTCATACACATCCAGTATGACCTTCGGTTCTCTCCAGATGACACCGTGCGATGGGGCGATTATCTTCGGGGCAAGCTTCTTGACCTTCTCGATTGCGGTCTGACCAGGCTTCCGGAAGGGCATCATGATCTCGGCGAAGTACAGCTTGGCCATATCTAGAGCCTTCTCGTCTCCGTACTCGTCCGAATAGAACGCCCCGCCTGCAAGATGCGAGCCGAAGAAATCACAAGGGAACAGTATTCTGTCCTCCTCGAGGTATGTGAAGATGGTTTCCGGCCAGTGGAGCCACGGGGCGTCGATGAACTTCAGAGTCTTCCCTCCCAGATCGATCCGCGAGTTCTCGTCCACGACATCGATCCTGGAGGCGTCGATGTCGAAGTACATCATCGCGGCCTCTTTCCCCTTCGCGCCCGTGACCAGCTTCGCGTTCTTTGCGATATTCAACACATGCTTTGCCGCATTGGCGTGGTCCGGCTCGGCGTGGTTCATGATGACATAGTCGATCTTGGTCGGGTCAATGTGCTGAGCGATCTTGTCCACGAGATCCTTCTCAAAGCCTGGGTTGACCGTGTCGATGAGCGCTGTCTTGTTCTTCCCCACGATCAGGTAGGCGTTGTAGCTCGTTCCGTGCGGTAGAGGAATCAATCCGTCGAAAAGTCTCCTGTTGTAGTCCTTGACTCCCACCCAAAAGACATTGGGGGCGATGGCTATTGTTCCCATTGGCTTGGCCATAATCTGAACCTCCTGATTCGACGAACGTTCCGGGGGTTATTAGACTTGGCGACGTCTGTGTTTGATGGTCAGGAAGGTTATTTATTCCAAAAGTGATTGGCGAGATGCCAAGACGAAGAGCTTTGAACGCAGCCGTGCATTGAAAGCTGCTATCGTGCGGGGTGAGGCCATCATGGATTTGAAATCGAAAATCAGGTGGATTCCTGAGCACAAAGGCGTGGTCTTCTGGGACATCACCCCTTTGCTGAAGGACAGACAAGCCTTCAGAGAATGCGTCCGCGGTCTGGCAGATCATTTCAGAGACGAACATGTTGATGTCGTGGTTTCGAACGAGGCCAGGGGTTTCATCATAGGAGCGCCTGTTGCACATGAACTCGGTGTCGGATTCGTGCCCATAAGGAAGAAGGGCAAGCTGCCCCACAAAGTCGCGAGCATGAGCTACAACAAGGAGTACGAGTCGGATGTCATCGAGATCCACGAAGACGGGATAAAGCCAGGCGACAGGGTTCTCCTCATAGATGATCTGTTGGCTACAGGAGGAACCATCAAAGCGAACGCCGACCTTGTCGAGAAGCTGGGTGGAAAGGTCGTGGGGATGGGCTTTCTCGTGGAGCTGGAATACCTCCGCCCGAGGGAGTATCTGGGCGACAAGTATGCCATCTACTCGCTTGTCACCTGCAAGACGACGACGGAGCAAGGCTGACGAGATAGTGATCTCCGACTTGGGATGTCGCTGGAAAAGAAGGTTTAATATCTGGTCGGTCATTGCTTAGGTCATGGCCCTAGAAGCGCTGAAAGCGTCACTTGCTGATTCTCCGGTCGTCAGGCGCGGTGATTACGACTACCTCGTGCACCCGATCACGGACGGCATACCGTCCATCGATCCTGTGATCCTCCGCGAAATCACAGATGCAATGGCCGAGATAGGCAACTTCGACTGCGACCTGATCACCACGATAGAAGCCCTTGGGATTCCTCTCGCGACATGCCTTTCACTGAAGACTGGGAAACCTTTCAACATCGTCAGGAAGAAGATGTATGGACTGCCTGGCGAGGTCAGCGTCACTCAGGTGACAGGATACTCGAGATCCGCGCTCTTCATCAACGGTTTGAGGGCCGGAGACAGAGTGGTCGTCGTTGACGACGTCGTCAGCACGGGCGGGACGCTGTGGGCTCTCGTCGAAGCCCTCAAGTCAATGCAGGTCAAGATCGTCGACATAATCGTTGTGCTCGAGAAGACGGACAAGAAGGCCGAGATCGAGAGGAAGATCGGGATGCCTATCAAGACCCTGGTCAAGGTCGATGTCGTCAACGGGAAGGTCGTCGTTCTCTGATGTGCAAATTATGAGCGCATCGTTCCATACATCTGACCACGTTTGCTGATAAAAGGGCATTAATTCACGCCCCAGCGAATGCTTAGTGCAGTGTGCGCGCGTAACTAGAATCCAGGAGTTTGTCGGCATGTGTTCGAGCTCGGCCTGCTTCTATCGCTCGGGCTTTCCGCACTCGCGGGGTTCCTCCTAGGATTCCCAGCAGGCCTCGTGCCCGGGCTTCACATGAACAACCTCGCGGCCGCGGTGACTGCATATGGCGGCGCGTCTGTGGTTGTCTTCGGGGCACTTGGCGACGCCATGGGAGCCGGTGCTGGCGTTCTCTTGATCGCGTGCTTCATATCCGCGGCTCTGATCGCTCACCTGTTTGCCAGTTCGATCACGTCCACATATGTCGGCATTCCCTCTGAGGACGTCGTCTCAGTTCTTCCAGCGCACAGGCTAGCTATGGCTGGCCTTGGTCCGATCGCGGTCCGGTCTTCGGTTGATGGGGCTCTGGCTGGCGTGGTCGTGTCGTCGTTGCTCCTCTTCCCGGTCTGTTTCATGATGGGCCCACCTTTGGGGATCTACGAGATTCTCAGGAAGGTCATGTTTTTCGTGATCGTCATCTTCTCGGCGGTCCTTCTTCTCTCTGAGGGGTTCTCTGGTGTTCGCTTCCGAGTGAAGGCTCATCGGCCCATCCGCAAGGTCATGGGTGCTGTCATCGTCTTTTCACTGGCTGGCATTCTCGGCATCGTGGTATTCAGGACGAACTACTACACGTGTCATGTTCCAGATCTGCCATGGCTTCCTGGCAACTTCGTGCCGAGGTCATCGCTTCTCCTGCCGATGTTTGCAGGGCTGTTCGGAATTCCCGGTTTGTTGCTGAGCCTTGGCTCGAGAGCCGTCCCAGACATGGATATTGGTTCCACCGGCCCTAGCGGATACAGAGCGCGGCCCCTCGATTTCGTCCTGTCGTCTGTCGGCGGCATCATTGTCGGCTGGCTTCCCGGGATGACCTCCGGATCGGCTGCAACCCTTTGCGTTCCAACAGCAGACGAAGTGTCAGAGGGCAACGAGATCGAAGAAGCCCTGCGGTTCATCTGGCTTTACTCGTCTATCACGGCTGCAGGAGCGGTGTTCGCTGTCGGGGCTCTGTTCGTGATTGCGCGCGCAAGGAGCGGATCAATGGACGCGATCGCGTTCTTTCTTGGCGAGGATGCTTTCACGGATCCTGTGTCCGCGGACATATTCCCCATGACGTCCATTCTGCTGGCTATGGTCCTTTCCGCTTTGATATCGCATTGTGTCCTCGTGAGATTCCAGTCCCGACTAGTAGGTCTTCGCAGGCTTCTGTGCTCCAGGGAGCTTGCCGTCGCGTCTTTGTTCTTCGTCGCATGCCTCTCGATAGCTCTCACCGGTACGCGAGGCGCACTGTTGATGGCGACCTCGACAACTCTCGGTCTTATTCCGCCACTCGCAGGCGTCCGCAGGATACAACTGATGGGATGCCTGCTAGTCCCCATCGCTGTCCTTCTTCTATCCCTGCTCTGATCATCCTCTTTCAACGTAGATGGAGATCGCGTGGTCGACAAGCTTGTCCAGAAAAGTCGGCCTGTAGACTATCAGCACTTTCATGACGCTCTCCTCGTCGACGACGAAGTACAGGTTCTCCTTCCCCCTACGTTCTCTTCTCACGACTCCTTTCTTGAGAAGGATCGAGAGGTATGTGGAGAGCGTGGAGGGCGGGAGTTGCAGAGCGGTCATCATGATGGAATGACTGGATCCCGGGCTCCCTAGAAGATGGAGCACTATCCGTCTCAGGCTCTCCTGCCGGAGGGCCTCGAAGGTCTCGGTCGGAACGTTTGGGATGCGCCCCTTGGGGAAGAAGCGCTTGAAATACCTATCCGACTTCGCGAAGATGAGTTCCTCTCGCTGCAGGCGGTCCAGATGATATCTCACCACCCCCAGAGTGAGTCCGGTCTGTCTCTCTATCTCCCTGAGGTGGACGCCTGGTGTGCTGACGACGAGACTATACACTCTCTTTCTTGTCTCCAGCTCCGGCTTGTCCTTCAACTGACGCACCTTTTCTCCAGAGAAGTGCTGCAACGAACAGCAGGATGATCGCGAGGTCGATGGCCGCTTCTAGGAGCTCGAGTCCAGTGTGAGAAACCGCCGGCGAGTGTGGGTTCCTCTCTTTGATCACGATGGTGAACGTTCCAGCGGCGAGCAGTATCTCCTTCACCACGAAAACGCCGAACCCGAGCGCTGCCAGTAGCAGCCTTGTCATCCTTGTGCGCAGATACGATGTCAAGAAAACGACGAAGGGTATGAGCGCGCACAAGGCGACTGCGAGCCTTATTACAATCGCCACCTCGTTGTCCATGGCACAACACCTTCTCTGTCCGCGGTATCTCTCAGCCGTGCATTAATAACTGTTTAGAGGCGAGAATGGATGTTATAAGAGGAAGGGTCCGCCTTTCTCCCCCCGAATTTGCAGTACCCGGCTCGGGGACTTCTCCCTCGACCTTGTTAGTCGTCCTCATCGGACGGAGGTCAAGGATAAATCGCGAGTCCCGTTGGGCATCCTGCCCAAGGCGGGCTCCCTTCCTCCTTTATCGTCAATTCATTGCCCGTGGTTAAAGGCATACTCTGTTGCTGGCAAACCGTTCTTCCCCCTCTGCAAGCACACCCCCATTTCCGTCACCATACTATATGTCATTATCGGTAGGTCAGTACGTTCCTTGGCACAAAGTCCGAATCAACCCTTTCTCGGGCTCTTCGCGTTGAAGAATTCCGAGAGTTTTTCCTTAGTGTATCCGAACGGAAGGAGCATGCCCTCTGCCCCTCGCAAGAGGAGTTCGACATACGCATCGACATCATATTCTTCATCTCCGGAGATGAAAGAACCGACCTTCACTCGCTTCCTCGGGTCCTTGCTCTTGCAGTCGCATATCAAGAATCTCACGGCCTCTCCCGGGTTCACATCGAAACCCTCGTCGTCCAGCTGCATGAGCGCGGCGACGCTGTCGTTGAACTGCCGATAAGCTCCGAGCCCTTGCGATATCCGTTTGGTCATCAGCAGCTTGTTGAGCGGGACTGTTTGAGATCTGACGGTATCAACATAGCCGTTGACGATGTCCAGCGCGGGAGGTATTAGCTCTATGAACTGCTGCGAATCACCTGCTTTGGAGAAGTTGGCAAGCAGTTCGTTCTGCATGTCCTTCACCAGCTCTGTCGTATCGTGCTTCCTGAGCTCGATTCCGCGCAGCTTGAACTTGCCGTCCTCGAACATGCCATAGTATCTGTTCAGAACTCCTACTCCGTTCGATCTGTGTGGCAGGAACACTATCCACTTGTACATTCCCTCTGGCTCGAGCGGGATGCCTATGTGACCGGACACATGCTCGCAGAACTTCTCTGGGTCGCCGGTCCCTTTGAGCCAGAGCGAGTCGACGATTCCGTGGAGTATCTCGAACCCGTGTGCCTCTGCAATCTCGGACGCCTGCAGCATTATCTCTCTTCCGTATGCGTTGATGGCCTCGTGGCATTCTATTCTCCCGAACCTCGCGTTCCTGTAGCCCGTGTACCCGAAGCAGTTGTGCGTGAGCACTCCGTTGGCGAGCGCGAACCCGTGCAGCGGCTCAGCCACTCCGAGACAGTAGACGTGATCTCCGGATGGCTTGGTCTTCCGGACGGATTTGACGCGCATATGGGTGATCGAGTTGCAGGAGCTGGATACCCCGTTGTAGAGAGGCGTGAGCGCTGGGAGGACGCTGTTCTTAGTGACGCTATCAGCTCTCTTCAGCTCGAGCCGATTGCCTCTCATCACATAGCACGGATGATCGGGTGTTAGTCTGATGCTGCTTTCCCCGAGATTCAGCTCGACCATGTGCTCAGGCGCTGGAAACTTGAAAACCTTCGATACGGTCTTCAGCGATTGTTCGAAATTCTCGTCCAGTCCGAACGCTTCGAACCTGTCGGTGACCGCATGCTCTCCACAGTTTCCGCGTGTATACCTCTCAACCACTTCTTCGACGGTGGAGACATCAAACCTTCCGCGCCTTCGGAACGGAATCTCGGTTCCAGGGTCGAGACATGTTACGAGCAGCCATTTTAGAATGTTCACTCTCTCTTTGTAGAGTTTCGTGTCTCCGATTCCGGCCCTGACCATCCTCTTTAGTTTCGTCCTGCGTTCCACCACGGGTTTGAGGACGCGCGGTATCAATCCCAGTCGCTTGTCACATATGCCATATCCGAGAACGGGCACCCGTCTGGTAGGTTCAGGACAACAAGAACAGGTGATGGTCTCAGGCGAGATGTTGAACCTGACCATGATGTTCGGATATAGGGATGTGAAATCAACTTCCAGGACGTGGTCGTGTATTCCGACCGCTGGTTCATAGATGAACCCACCTCGGTCAGCCACGATTAGCTCCTCCGCCGTCTTGAACTTCTCTGGGAGGTTCTTCTTCCACATTATTATGCAGCCATCTTTGAGCGCGAGGTCGGCCTGCATGGCGCTGATGGCGCTCCCAGGGGAGAGCCTAGCCAGCTCCTGAACGGGCACGCGGGATATGCGCGAGAGATCCGTCAGGCCTCCCAAACCGCTCTCCATGAACATGAACGAGCTGGAACGGTCGATGTGGATTCTCCCGCGGAGCTTGTACGATGGTGGCTTGTATTTGATTTGGCCGTATGTTAAATACGATTTGCCCTTCCTGTCCGTTCTCTGGTCGTCGGTGTCCCTGCCCAGTTTGACGTCTTTCAGCCCGACATGTCTGGCGCGCTCGTACAGGTACGGTATCAGGAACGCGTCGCCGTTGTCTGTGTATATCACGTCTGGGTCCTCAGCTTTGACGATCTCTTGAATCCCTTCGAGAATAGTCTCCTCGTCACCATCTACGACATCGTCCCCTACTTTGGCAGAGATCAGCCTGTCGTCGAAGGTTGGTATGCCCTTCTTCGCTTCTGGCACAGCGTTCAGTTCTATCCCCGAGAGCGGTGGCATCTCGTAATCGATCTCGTATGGATCGTCTATCATCCGCGGCTTGGGTTTGAACTCCAGCAGGCCCATGGGAAAGATGTTCTTCTCGCAGAAGTACCGCTGGCTGAACCTGAGGTCGACGTTGAACAAAGTGTAATCTTTGTACCTTCCGCGATTGTCGATAGTGTGTGCAACGTCCTCCACTTTCGCGTAGTCTCTTATCGTGATCCCAAGGACTTCGCGCTCGTCATCCCCGAGCCAAATCCGTTTCATCTCTCGCTCTGTCGAGCGCACTTCATCTAGGATTGGAAGGGCCCTTTCGAGGTCGTTGAGGTTTTCTGGAGTGGAATGCGCGAATATCTTTGGGCGAAAGGCGCGGTCGACAACCCTGTGCGCACTCTTTCGAGTCCTTACCCAGTATACGATGGAGTCTGTCTCGTAGTCGGGGTATATGTCGAACAGCCAACCTTTCATCTCTCGGACTCACTGCTCCCAGTTCCCCCATCCTGGAACCCGTTGCTTTCCTTCTGTTCTTTCAGGTTCCTTCTTAGAGCTAGTATTTCTTTCTCGTGTTCCAGGAGCATCGAGAGAAGGGCCGACTCCGTCGGGTCGAGACTTATCGCGTATGTCGACGCTGAAGCGTGCATGCGTGCTCTGGTCACGAGCGAATCGAACGCCTCTCGATCCCCGCTCCTGAGCGCCCTCCGAAAATCGTTCCATTGCTGGGCCATCGCCTCAAGGGCCAAGCGGTATGTAGGCACCGTTCTTCCCGTCAGAATCCCCCCTGAATTCATCTAGCGTTGCTTGATTCCAAGGCACGGGCGAGAACACGATCTCGCGCTCCGTCCTTGGCAGCCGGAAGAGCAAGCCATCTCTTCTGGTGCGCATCTGAACGATCTGGTCCGAGTGCTCGTACAGCAATGTTGCCAGCTTTGGGCTTGGTCGGACCTGCTGATGAGTGTTGTTTGTGAGTATGGAGATGGTCTCGTGCTCCTTCGTCACCCTGGATATGTCCTCCAGGCATCTCCTCAGGAGCTGGTGCGATTCCATCCACTTCATGTCCTTGTCGAGGAACATCTCGGTTATGGACGAAACGATGACGGCGCACGGCGAGCTTCTCTCGACCTGCTCCTCGAGCTTCTCGTCGATCAGAGTCACGAGCTGATAAGCTGTGAACGCCCTTGACACGTTCACTCGGGATAGGATGTCACGCTTGTTGAGCCTCAGCCGCTTGCACAGAGAGCTGATGGCATACGGGTCGATGGCATTCCCGCCGTCTATCCAGACGACCTCCTCGTCGAACTGCGAGATCGCGCGGACGCAGAGCAGGTGCAAAAGGCTGGAGGCGTAGCTGTTGTCGCTGTCGAGCAGCGCGACCTGGGCTGAACGGAAGCCGCCTATGAGGTCGTCTAGCTGCAGTATCGAGGTTTCCAGAACCCTCTCATGGAGCAGCGGCTCCTCGCCGACTATTTGCACGAGCGGTTGTTCGAGCGCAGCTGTTCTCTGGATCTGCAAGCAGTGTCACCAGCGTCGCATTATCGGTCGTTCTGGAGTTAAACGGCTGCAGGGGGGAGCATGGTGAAACTAGTGCGACTAATATAATCCAGCAAACCCGCACATGCCTTCATCAGACATCGAGCATTTCTTTCTCTATCGCACAGAAGCAATAGGGATCGTTGTGGAACATCCCGGTCATCGAATAGGACACTGAGCAACAGCCACCACCGCACTCTAATTCATTCTTGCAGCCAGTGCAGTTCGGTCCAGGAATCATCTCACCGGTCTTCCGGTTGTACGGAAAGCTGTCCGCGCTCTCCCAGATATCCCTGAGCCGCCTCTGCCTTACGTTCCCCTCCAGGAATCTATCGTTGCCCATCGATAAGCAGCCCACTATGTTCCCATCGCTCGTAATTCCAATCGACGAAATGCCCGCGGTGCACCCATTCCAATGACAGCCCGGCAGAAGCTTTGAGTAGTATCCATAGCAGTGAGCGCCAACGACCGGCAGATCCTCGAACTTGTTCCTTATACGCTCCTTTGCGATGAACAACGCGGTCGCGTAGAACTCCTCGCGAGAGAGCGTAAGCTCACGCTGGAAGTTCCCGAAAGGCATAGCAATCTGTATCTGCCAATTCACGCCCTTTCCAATGATGATCTCCTTCAACTTCGGAAGGTCTTTGAAATTAAGTTTGCTCACAGTCGTGATTACCGTCGTCTGGATATCGCTCTTGCGGAGGAGCTCAATCGCAGAAACGGTCTTCTCCCAAGTGTTCCTTCCCCGGACTTGCTCGTGGCTCTCCTTCACACCATCCAGGCTGATTCCGACGACCTTTGGTTCGATTCTCCTGACCTTGTCGATGTATCGGTCCATCATCGTTCCATTGGACACGAAACAAACGTTCATTCCGAGGTCCTTGACGCTCCTGGCGATTGTGAAGCAATCGGACCTGAGGAATGATTCTCCACCCATCAAGGACACGTCCGTGCATCCGAGGTCCGCAAGTTGCTCGCATACGCTGAAGGACTCATTTGTTGTCAATTCGTCCTTTCTTGGGACCCCCGCGGACGATCCGCAATGAGTGCAGCGAAGGTTGCACTCAAGAGTGAATTCCCACACGGCGCACGACAACCGTCGCTCCCTCTGCGGCCTTCGCCTAGGTTTTCCTAGAGTAAGCCTCATAGTAAGTTCCCGCGCCGAAGCTGGGTGGATCCCTGAGAGCCGCACCAAGGAAGAATGACAAGAATGCGAGAAGAGCTAGCACTATTCCGAGCTGCCACCTCCGCTTCCAGCTTCCGGCGGCTATTATGGGGCCTGCGGTGGCTGCTGAGAACGGATAGCTCTCTGATGACGCGTAGCCCGATATGAGATATCCCGCGACGAACGAACCCGCAACAACTACGGCTCCGGCAACTATGGTCCGCAAACGGGATCGCTCTTCCATTTCGCGGATTTCGCGCATGTCGCTTTCCGCTAATTGAAGATCCCGACAGACATCTGTCAGCTTCGAACTCATCCATCTCATTACAGCCTCGAACCGCTATAAAAGGGTTGGTCAGTCGTTGACATAGACGTCATCGTAGCTGAAATGGCCAGAGTGTCATTTTCGGTGATGAACACCGTACCTAACGCCTCCGCCAAAAGTCTGGGAAGACATCTCTGTCGAGATTGCGAAAAATGTCACGAATGCAACCACGGCCACGATGGCCGCTGCGATCCATGACTTTTGCGATGTTCCGACCAGAAGAACAGAAGTAGGCAACAACTGGGCATACGGATAGCCTCCGTTGGAGTCAGTTGTTGAAATCGAATTGGTCGCTCCCCCTGCAACGAATCCCGCAAGAGCTGCAAGGATTGTTGCTACGACTTGAGCGAATCGTGACAATATCACTTTTCGCCTTGCGGCCTTTATCGTACTGATGTCTTCAGGGACGACATTCAAGCTCTTTGCGATTTCCAGCGGTCTCGGGCCCATCAAGCTAAGCGAGGTTTGTGTAGCTATTACAATCCTTCGATTCCGTTGACGATGAAGTCATTGCGGCTTATTTTGAGTAGACGCCATACAGGATCACACCTGGCTCCGGACGGGTAAGAGAGTAGATCATCTGGGCCAAGAATCCGGCAATGAACCCGACGCCCGCAAGGACGGATACGCCCTTCCAGGACTTACTCTTCGCAATCAACGCTGAGGTGACCGCCGTGCTGGCCATAGCATATGGATAACCGCTGGATTGTTCAGGAGGCGGGAACGCATATCGTCCTGCTAGAATGCCCGTGATTGCAGCGATCACCGGAAGTGCCAGCTGTGCTATCCTGATGATCCGGGCAAATATGGCCGCCTTCCCAATCTCTGAGATGTCGGACTCTCGTATTTCGAAAGGTCTCCCAATCTCCGAGGCTCTTTTCGGGTCGATCATCTATGGCAAATCAGACGAGGGCGTCTTAAAACCTCGTCAAAGTTCGACTATTGGCGTCATCTCACTCGCTTCTGCTTTTCCGTCGGAGAAGCGGTTCAGCTCAGACTTCACCTTCTTTCTCAAGGCGACTCCTGGCATCAGGTCGATGGTTTCTCGATAGCGTCTGCTTACTATCTCGGAGCTCCTGTCAGAGACTGCCGATATTCTCGCTAGGTTCCAGCAGGCGAGAGGGTTGCTCGGGTTGATGCTAAGAGATTCGGTCAGTCTGCTCTCAGCCTCGTCCAGGTTCTTCATTGAGAATGCCTTCACTCCTGCGCTGAAGGATTTCTGTGCTTCCTGAAGAACGATGCCGAGGTCAAACAGAGCTATGTGCCTGGGATTCAGAGTACGTATGTATTCAAGCCGTTCCGTGCGCAGAGAAGGATTCTCCAGGCAATCGTGGACGAGGGATTCGACCCTTGAGACAAATAAGCCGAACTCTCTGTGCACATCAAGTCCCTTCTTGCTTCGTATCCAGAGCTCGAATGCCCTTTCGTGGAACCTCATATCGACGAGCTCTCTTAGGAATGCCCGTTCTTCAGAGACCTCGGGCTCGTCTAGCTTGCATGACGCGACCCCCTCATCCAGGAGCGCAAGCGGGATGGTGGGATTGCACGGGGCGAGCCTTGAGATCAACTCACGTCGCAGGTCCCTGCTCGCAAACGCACTGGGAGCCGAACGCGCCTTTTCGATCCAATTCTCCAGAGGTATCAGGACAAACGAGTCTCGTATGCCCAGAGCCTGTCCTAGCCGCTTTCGGAAGCATGCGAAGAACATCTTCTCCTCTGCGTTGTGTTGCTTTTTGCACTTGATCCGCAACCCGGGCTCGTAGGTGTGCGTTGTCTCCTTTTCTCTGACAACATCACAGAAGCCGGTCAGCTTCAGCATTTGTTCGAGATGTTCGAAGGTGAAACCAGACTTGTGTTGAAATCCCGGGCTGTCGATGCCAAAGATCCATTGAAGCGTGGTCTCTTTTTGCCCATTCTTCGACTTGAACAGTTTCCTGAGGGAGCGAGCGAGGTCCGGGGTTTCGAGCACCAACTCTGCTCCGGGCTTTAGAACCCTGAACCACTCCGCGAGCACGTATCTAAGATGAACCAGGTCGAAATGCTCAATCAATTGAGCAGCCTCAATCACATCAATGCAGTTGGATTCAAAGGGTAGGACCGCGACATCAGCCAACATGTCCGCAACGGATCCGTCGTCCCTGTCGATGTTGATGCATCCAGGCTTGTAAGCAGAACCACAGCCAAGATTGACTCTCAGCAATTCCACCATTCTCTTTCGGAATCGTTTCCTGGTCTATATCTAATGGTGGCTTCGGGTCACGTCGCAGATGTCCGGCGGGATCTAGGTTTGAATGGCGTCGGTGCTGTATCTAGTAGTCACGATGAGAGACTGCTCCTTCGGTAGGAACAAGAGTTAGATTATGGCCTCGTTTTCCAGCGCCGTATTAGTTGTCTTGATAATCGCCACAACTATGTTTAAGTACACTTAGGACGCTTTTCGCTCAACGATTCCAGAGTATCGTTGAGATTTATCGGGAAGGGACAGAGGAAAATGGCCCCCAGAGCATCTTCTAGAACGCAATCATCATCGAGATCCTCGCCGACTCAGAGGACCTACGCGGAGCAGATAGAATCAGCCGAGGTGAAGAGGTCGCGCAAAGCCGCCATACTGCAGCTAAGGATGGGCCGACTAGCACACACGATAGGAATCGCATCCGGGCTCGCGCTTGCATTGACGGCCATGATCGCATATGGCCTCATAAACTGGGAATTCCTCCGGAGCGCTCCCGAGATATTCACCACTCTGAAATGGATAATCCCACTAGTTGCAGGCGTTGCGGTCGCTGCCATCGCTCTGGCGGTCAAGTGGGAACCGTATCTCACGGACAGGGAGGAACCACACTTCGTGATGAGCATCGTCGCATTGGTGACTCCCATTTTCATCATAGCCCTCATCGTCCTAGATGAGTACAATTATGTCGAGCTCGGCAGGCCCGCTTGGCTCTATCCAGCCTCTCTCCTGGGGATATGTCTCACGGAGATATCGCTCGCAATGACCTGGGAGGGCCAGAGCTCCCGCCGGACGATCAGCATTGTTTCTGCGGTCTTCCCATTGGTGTTGCTCGTGTTTCCCATGCTCTTCCACTTCACGCCTGAGGAATTGGCTAGCATCCTGCCGATGGCATATCTCGGCAGCGCAGTCGCGATCCAGCTCAGCGGCGCGATGTTGCACATAATAGCAAGCTCAACGTCAGTTCAGCAGCGCGAGGTCCTCAAAGCTAGCGACAGCAAGTTGCGGGAGCAGTTCCAGGAGCTCGAGAAGAGACGGCACGCCGTCATGTACAGAGAGGACGCGCTCAGATCCAGGGAGTCTGACGTAGAGACCTATGAGAAGCGGCTCGCCGATGAGATGGCTTCTGTTGAGGAGAGGAAGACTCAGGTCGCGACGGCTGAGGCTGAGATGGAGCAGCGTTTTCTCCAGGCGCGCGATGAGAGACAGAAGCTTGTGGCACAGCAGGCCGGGATAGAGGATGCCAAAGAGACCATACAACTGAGGCAATCCGATTTCGAGGGCCAGAGGAGAGAGCTAGAGAAGCGTACCAAGTCGCTCCTCACCAAGGAAGGCGCCGTCTCCGCAAGAGAGAGGGAAGCCAACAGGATACTGATTGATGCTCAAGCGAAGGAACGGGATATCAAGAACAGATTGTCTGAGGTCGAGGCTGAAGAGACCGCTCTCGACACAATGCGCAAGGAGATCGACGAGCTCCAAGAGGCGCTCGCGGACCGCGAGAAGCAGATCGGCGTCCGCGAGAGCGCTCTGGACATGAAGGGTCTGGAGATCGTCGCTGCCAGGGAAGAGCTGGGTACGGTTGCGAAAGAGAAGACCTCAGTGAAGACTCTAGAGCAGCAGCTGCTGATGAGACAGGAATCCCTTGCAGAGAAGGAGATAGCCGTCAAGACATCGGAGGACGAGCTGCGTCAGAAGTCAGAACGAGCTGAGAGGCTGGTCGCAAGGGCAGACAAGCAGATGAACGAACTCATCGAGAAGGAGAACGCGGTTCTAGCTCGCGAGAAGACCTTGGCTGACAAGGAATCCCAGCTCAGGGCAGAGGTTGAAGGATTGAACGTCAAGCTTGAGGAGATGCAGAGTGCCCGGGAAACAGTCACAGACAGGGAGAAGCAGTATCACAGCCTGACGGAGACCACCAGGACCAAGCTCTCGGCGGTGACGACCCAGGAAGAGGAGATTGCCAGGAAGATGGCCGCACTCGAGCGAAGGGAGGGCAAGATCAAGGAGCTCGAGACGAGGCTGAGGACCGAGCACGAGACGATGAACTCCAAGCTGAGGGAGCTCCTCGAGAAAGAGAAGGACCTCGTCGCCAAGGAAGATGAGATAGGTCTGCGCCACGCAGAGCTCAAGGCAATGGAGAGAGATGTTCTGGAGAGTGTTGACGAGGTCGAGCAAGTCAGAACCTCCTTCGAAGTCCCGGAGGAGGACGAGCAAGCTAAGACCATGGAGCATCGCGAGAGGCATCTGATGGAGAGGGAGCAGGAGATGAAGTCTCGCCTCTACCAGCGCGAGAAGGAGCTGGAGAAGCGCGAGCAGTCTCTGCGTGCGCATCTGAAGAAGGATATCGAGGGCATGGAAGAGGCCGTCGAGGAGGAATATGCGGAGGCAAAGGTCAAGACGGGCATTGAGCGCCTGGACGACCTACTCATGGGCGGCATGCCCTTCGGGTCCAACATCACTTGTGTCGGCCCTCCATTCATCGGCAAGGAGGTCGCGATGCTGCTGTTTCTGGCCGAGGGCCTCAAGAAGGGGGTTCCTGCGGTGATTGTGACCACGTCGAAGCCTCCGGATGAGATATCAAAGGATATGGCTCCGATACTGCCGACATTCAAGGAGTTCGAGCAGCTGGGGCTTGTTCACTGGGTCGATGCGACCGGATTTCGGGGAACAGGTAGCGGAGGGCAAGCGGAGCCCAACATCGTCGCAGCCATGGGTTCGGGGGATCTGGACGGGATCAGCAAGGCGATTGACGGATGCGTCAAGAAGATACAGAAGCAGAAGCAGCCGTACTTCAGACTCGCGTACCTGTCCCTTTCGATGAGCGTGACGCAGTCCGATGAGAAGAGTTCGTTCCAGTTCGTCCAGAACTTGGTTGGCAAACTGAGACAGGCCAATGCGATCTCTGTCTATGCGCTGGAGCGCGGGATGCACACGGAGCAGCAGCTCGAGTCGATCCAGCATCATATGACGGGCGCTCTCCTGTTCAAGACTGACAAGCAGAAGACGCTCATCAGTGTCCAAGGCATCGGCGACGTGCAGATCAGGGACTGGATCGAGTACAAACACACGAACAAGTCGATTATGATCGGAGCATTTTCACTCGAGAGGATAAGGTAGTTTATACCTCCGCACCTTGCAGTCTCTTGGTCCTCTCACTGCTCTGAAGGTAGAAACAAGATGATCCAGCTGGGCAATGGCATACTCATCGAAATGGACGGGTGCTCGTTCAGATTCGACCCCAAACGAGTTCTTCCGGACGAGATAAGCATGATATCTCATGCCCATTCGGACCATCTTCCGAGCTCCTTCAAGCAGATGGCTGCGATATGTTCTCCCGTCACCAGGGACATGATCAAGGCACGCAGGAACAAGGAAATCGCAATCTGTTCCGATGACCGCGTGACCGAGCTTGAGGCCGGACACATCGCTGGCTCGAGGATGTTTCTTGTAGATGGAGAGACGAGCGTCCTGTACACGGGCGATTATTGCACAAGAGAGAAGGAACAGACGAAGGCCGCAAAACCTCGCAAATGTGACATCCTGATCACAGAGGCGACATACGGGAAACCTCAATATGTCTTCCCGGACCACGATGAGATCATGTCTATCGCGCGAGATTGGCTGCGGGACATCGTCGGGAAGGATGGATGCGCAGTCCTCTATGCATACCCTCTTGGGAAATCACAAGAGCTCTCAGCGTATCTGAAAGATCTTCCTCTAGTCCTTCATCCCGCGATTGCTGAGAACAACCGAATACTGCAAAAGCATGGCTACGACCTGGTTCAGAAAGAGTATGACGGCCATGGCACGAAACCACCATTCGTCTACATAACGTCCGGAATGGGCAAGGACGCTGCTCGCGTACAGTCATTGAAGAAGCACGGCGCCAAGACAGCCGCATTCTCTGGATGGGCCCTGGATAGGAGCTTCATGTATCAGTCCGGGGTGGACGAGGCCTTCCCGATCTCGGACCATTGCGGATTCGACGAGCTCATTGAATTCGTAAGAAGATGCAGTCCCCAGAAAGTGTTCACGAACCACGGCTTCTCAAAGGAATTCGCGATGCACGTCCGCCGTTCGCTGGGAATACAGGCTCAGCCGCTCGTGGCGAGGCAGAGAACTCTGGATCACTTCTGTTGATTTTCCTGCGCGGAGCTGCCCCAGGAACGCGCGTATGTCCCTGTCGGCATGAACACTCGCGAGATATCGACGGCGAATCCTTCCGAGCGTTTCATGACTTCTTCGGAATCCATCAGCGGTCTGCCAAGGGCGACGCCCTCTCCGCTCAGGGTCATGACGGCAACAGTCCCTCCTTTCCTGATGTGCTCGTCGAGGGACACGATTCCGGGGATCGCGAGGTTCGCGCCATGACATATGGCATCGACTGCAGAGTCCTTGATCTCGATCTTGGGCATCTGAGCCAGCAGCACCTCCTTCGGCCGGAGCATCTTGCGAAGCGCAGCGCTGTTTCCGGTCTTGTGCTCCTCGAACGCATCCTTGAGGTCGTGCAAGGAGACAGCGTCATCCTCCGTCAGTTCGCCGGCCCTCGTCCGCCTGAGGTCCTGAAGGTGCGCCCCCAACGCTATCGCGTCGCCGATGTCCACACAAAGGCTCCGGATGTATGTGCCGGCTTCGCAGTCGGTCTTGAAAAGCACATCTCGTCCAGAGATCTCCGTGAGCGAGAGTGAGACTATTCTCCTCGTTCTCAACTCCCTCTTGACCGCAGAGCGCATCGGCGGAGTCTGGTAGATCTCGTCTGTGAACTCCTTGAAGACCTCCTCCAGTCGCCTGCGGTCGACGTTGCCGTGCATTCTCATGACGCCGACATATGCCTTTGTCCCGTAGTGAAGCGCATCCATGGCGCGGACCGCGTTACCCAATCCAACAGGCAGGACTCCGGTGACCCTGGGGTCGAGAGTGCCTCCGTGAGCCGACTTCCTCGCGCCGACCATGTCGCCTACCCAGCTCGTGACCTGATGCGAAGTTGGGCCAGAAGGTTTGTCGATGACTATGACGCCGTCCTCCAGGAGCTCTCCGACCGTGCGTTCTTCGGGCCTCTTGCCCTTTCCTGAGCTAATCGGCCTCTTGGATTTGACTAGCATGCTCCGCCTCAGCCTTCCTTGCCTTGTCCACGATCATCCCCGCGATCTTGTCAGCGGAAGTGTTCGAGGAGTCCACCCACAGGTCATAGACTGCTCTGTCGGATGGGTCGATGCCGTAATATGCGAGGTACCTCTTCTTTTCTGACCTCTCTCTCGAACGCATCTCCTTGAGGACCGATTCAGCGTCCTTGCCCTCTCTGCGAGCTGTCCTGTCCGCCCTAACTTGTTCCGATGCGTCGATGAATGTGGCGAACACGGGGACCTTCTTCGACTTGAGTATCGGTCCTGCCAGCCTCCCCTCGATGACGATGTTCTCGTTGGCCTTGGCGAGCGCGACCATGCGCTCGTCCAGCTCCTTGTCGATGGTCTCGTCCTCCTCGGCCAGCCTTCCGAAGGTCTCGAGATCCACTCTGCGCTCCATCGCCATCTGTCTGAAGATCTGGCCCACTAGAATGAAATCGTAGTCAAGTCTATTCGCGACGAGCATGCAAATGGTGGTCTTCCCGCTTCCAGGTGGTCCGGAAATTGCTATCCTCATCAGCTTGCTCCCTCTTCCTCGGACTCCTTCCCACCATGCCCATCGGACATTCCTGATTCCAGCTCGCGCAGTTTCTTGCTGAAGCTGAAGTGTTTCAGGAGTCTCGTGAGAACCTGTCCGAACGGCAGGGTCAAGAGCGAGTAGAGAAGGATCCAGTTGGGCAAGACATTCGAGTGCTTCATGTCCGCGCTGAAAGACCAGGGGACCGAGAAGGTGGTGGACTGTACGTCGATGTAGACGAAGTTCGCGAGCCATGCGAATATCGGTATGATCACCAGCATCGTCACCGGCATTAGCTTGAGCTGCGTCTGGGACGCCTTGAGCGACTGCGACATTATCTGGGGTTGCAGCTCTGTCAGTTTCTTCAACTTGTAGGTGTTGTTGCTGGTCCTCGCCTCTCGCAGCTCCTTCTGGAAGGCCGATGTTATCCTGGCGTTCCTGGCTTGCTCGATCCAGTCAGAGAACAGGTGCCTCACGGTGATGCTGAAGAAGCTCATGAGGAGACCCGTGAGCAGGAGCGTGATGATCGGCTCGCGCCCGCTGAAGCCTACCAGCGGAAACAGCGCCACGCCGACCAGCTTCCCGAGACCCTGCCGCAGGTTCTGGTCGAACATCACGATCATGGCCGTGACGAACGCCATCATGACGACCATCTGGTTGCCGATGCCTGCTGTCGGAGGCCTCGGTCTTCCTGGGGCGCCAGAGCTAGCCATGTCTTCACTCGCCTCCGAAGAAGCCTCTCAGCACAGGGTGCATCTCCATCATCTGCTCGCGGCCTATTGCGTCGTAGAGTTGGATCATTATGCCCACGGCTAGCAGCACGCCTGTCCCAGAAGCATTGCCCACAGTCCCTATCAGGTCCGCACCAGCAGCCAGTCCCCCGACGGTGGCGCCTGAGATGACAGTGACCACAGGAATGTACCTTTCGAGCACCCTCTTCAAGACTCTGGGGTCCCTCCTGAATCCAGGTATCTGCATGCCGCTCGACTCGATCTGCTTCGCGACAGCCTCAGGGCCCATGTTCGTGGTCTCTATCCAGAACTTCGCGAACATAACTGAGCCAATTATCATAACGCTGACGTAGACGAGCACATGTATGCCTATCTGCAACCTGTCCTTGTCCACCAATCCTGTCGCTCCGAGATACCTACTACTCAGCATGGGCAGGAGCCAATCGCCCACGCCATTTATGGATGAAAGATAGAAGGCCAAGCCTCCTCCTGCACGTGTCTCGCCCTCGGCATAGTACCCGAGCATCCAATTGTGGCCCAGGATCGGCACGTTTTGGAAGGACGGATGGCTCCAGAACAGCATCGAGAACATGCTCACGTTCGCGAGCAGGGCGGCCATAAGGATGACCGGGATGTTGGACGCGTAGATCAGCTTGATGGGGTACCTTCCTCTCGCGCCTCGAGCGGTCCCGTGCGCGAGGGGGAGTTCGATCCTGCTGGATTCCGTGTATGCAACGAACAGGAAGATGACCACGGTCCCTATGAGCGCAACCATCGGGTTCGGCTGCGCTAGGAATATCCGTTCGTATCCGCCGCCGGAAAGTTGTGGTGCCGACATATGGTGGAACAGGTAGATCGTCTTCGGGATGGTCCCGGCTGGCGGGTTATTCTGCACGTCTATCGGCAACGTGTTGTCTGCTGGATGCCAGTTGATCGAACCCGTGAATATCTGCTGCGCCACACCCGCCGCTATGAACAGTGATATGCCGCTCCCGATCCCCCACTTGGAGACGACCTCATCCATGAGGAATACGAGGTACGATCCCACGATCAGCTGAATGACTATGAGGGACCTCGCGAGCCCTTGGCCGTGTCCGGTCAAGAACCCTTCCATGTTGCCTATGAACTTGGTGGAAGGCTCCATGAAGCCGTAGACCTGGGGCGCGGACTCGACGACTATCATGATGATGACCATGAGCTTCTGGGTGCCCTGATAGACCGCCTTGTCCTCCTCTTTCTTCAGGTTGAGCTTGATGATCTTCGCGCCTGTGAACAGCTGCATTATGATGGAGCCGGTGACGATGGGGCCGATCCCGAGGTGCATCAGCGAGAACTGCGCCCCGGCAAGTATCGCCCTGTACTGGGCGAACAGGTCGACTCCTCCCTCCGTGTCCAGCCCATAGATCATGATGTTGGTCATCGCGAAGTATAACACGAGTACGAGGATGAGCCACATCATCTTCGTTCGGAAGTGCACGTGCCCTTCAGGCTTCGTCACTGCGGGGAGTCTGTCCGTCAGTGGCTTGAGCTTGTAGAGCAAGCTCTTCTCTTCGTCCCCCTCAGCCATCAGCACCCTTCCTTGATCCAGGCGTTTCCGGTCCTATCTCCAGTTCGATATTCATTCTTTGACTAGCGTTCCGCCCGCGCTCTTGAGCTTCTCCAGCGCCGTTGCGGAAGCCTCCGCCACCTTCACCGATATGGCGGTACTGATCCTGCCTGACCCGAGCAGCTTGTCCACGCCCATCTTGGTCAAGTCGACGCTCCACTTGCCATCCTTCTGAGCCGCGAACCCATCCTTCGCCATCGACGGGAGCGCCTGTTCGACTTCCGAGAGGTTCATCGTGACCTTGTGGCACACGACGGACTGCGGTCTCTTGAACCCGTGGTGGCCGAAATAATCAGGACAGTATTTAACGACACTTATCCACTTGTGCTTGTGGAGTCCCGCGTTCCCTCGGCCGCCTCTCAGGCCAGCTCCTCTTCCGGCCTTCTTGCCGCGTCCGTGGGTCCTGCTGCCTCTGAACTTGCTCGTCCTGCTCACCATCTACTTCCCCTCCACGGGCTTGGCGAGCATGCGGTCGAGCAGCTTCTCGATCTCCGGGCCACGGTATCCGAGTGAGCCGCGGTCGACGTACGCGCGCTTCGTGCCCTCGTAACCGTGTCTCGGTGGCGGAAGCCTCAGGACCGGCTTGAGCCCTTTCACATCCGTGATCCTCGCTTCCCCCTTGTCAATGGCCTTTGCGAGCGAGAGTATCGATGTGTATTTCGAGTTCTCCTTGACGAACGCGTCGGTCAGCTTTCCGCCGCCCGTGACCTCGCCTTTCTGAAACAGCAGCCTCGCGACCGTCTCGTGCGATATCTCTCCCCATGTGACGTAGTCCTTCACGACCTGGAGCATCCCCTTGGTGGTGTCGGTCTGTGGGAGCACCACGCATTGGTTCACCCTCGTGAGCTTCATCATGTTCATCGTGACGACGGCCCCGTGCTGTATCTTCGCGTGCCCTCGAACCCTGACTATGGCCAATGCTGGCATGCTACTGCACCTCCTTCGGTGCTGCTTCCGGGGGCTCGTCTGCCATCTCCGGGGGCTCTTCATCCTGAGGAGCTCCCGCGACATGGATCTGAACAGGGCCAGACACTATCTGGAGCCTGCTCTTCTGCTCTTCGGTGACTCTCAGCAGTGATGTCTTCCTGAGGGCCTCGAACGCAGCGATCGAGTTGTTGATCGTCGTCTTGGTGTGGCCCTTCGTGAACCCCCAAGCGTCCTTCACTCCCGCCATGCGGAGCACGCTCTTTGCGATGTCTCCAACTGCGAGCCCTGTTCCACGCGGAGCCGGCTTCAGTGAAACGACGACCGAACCCGAGTGGCCGATCACCTCGAACGGAAGCGAATGAGGTGTCAAACAGCCGCATTGCCACGAGCCGCAGCCTCTCTTGACCTCGATGACGTTCAGCTTGGCGACGTCTATCGCAGCTCTGATCGCAGGTCCTACCTCCTTGCCCTTGAGCCTTCCCAGACCGACGAAGCCGTCGTAGTTGCCCACGACGACGGTGATCGCGAACCTCACCCTCCTGCCCGAGTCTGTCATCCTCTGAACCATGTTGACATCCAGAACCTCGTCGACCATGTCTGGCAGAAGGATGTCCACGATCTCGGGCTCCCTCAGGGGCAGTCTTGCTCTCAGGGCCTCGCTCATGGTCGTTATCTTGCCCTCGGCCACAAGCCTGCCCAGCCTCGTCTTCGGTATCCAATCACTCATTGGTCGCACCTCCGATCTTGCCCTTCGCGCCTTCGAACATGGCAGCCGTGCCCTCTCGCATGTGCTTGCCCGTGATCCTGTCGTCCGTCGGCAGCATCTTGTCGCTGTGCGGCACGTCTATGCCAGCGTCGATGATGCCCCTCAGAGCGGCGAAGACGATCGCGCCCTTCGTCGGCTTCCTGAGCCCTATGTCCAGCACAGCCTTTTCCAGGCCCTTCTCCTTGGCCCTCTTGCCTGCCAAGAGGCCCGTTAGGTAGGCGCCCGGCGTGCTCTTGCCCGAGCCGGTCCATCCGAGCTTCTCCAGCTCGGTCGAGACCGCGGAAGCGAGAATGACATCGCCGTCTGCCTTATACTCGACGAACTGCACGCGCACATTGCGGTTGGATTTTCGCACGACAGCTCTTGCCATACGGCCTCTGATAAGCGCGGCCCTGTGCCTGTAATCCGTCCTTCCCTCTCTTCTTCTTCTGAACGGAACTCTAGATCTTGGTCCTGTAGCCATGTCACTCACTCCTTCAGGATATCCTCAGACTTCAGGTGCGATACCAAGTGCGATTTGTTCTTGAACACCCCACCCTTTGCCTTGAGGTAGTATATGCGGTATGTCGAGGGGTCGATCTTGCCCGTGTCCCTGAGCTCCTTGAGCTTCCTTCGGATGGGCCTGATGGCCTGCATCCAGCGCTCCTTCGAGGGCTTCCTCGCTCCCTTCCGGCCCCGTCTCGAGCCGTGTCCCGTCTGTCGGCCCTTTCTCTTCTGCGCCTTCTCGAACTCGGCTCTTCCTCTGGAGACTCCTTTCTTCTGCCTCGCGACGATCGTTCCCGAGTTGATGAGTACCCTGACATCTGCCCGGGTGATGGCGTCGGAGACGTCCTCTGAGCGGTTCGGATCTACCCAGACTCTGTTCACGCCGCACTTGAGGAGCTCTGAGGCCATCCTTCGCTGGTTCTTGAGATTCATCTATCATCCGCTCCTGTTGAGCACTCTGATTCCAAGCTCGTCCGCCTTGACCTCGATCTCTTGGCGCTTCCTCATGCCGACCGAATGCGCCACTCTTGCGGCTTCCAGCTCGGGCCTGATCTTCTCGAGGTCCTTGACGTTCCATACCAGGACTTCCTTGAATCCTGACGGGTGAAGGAACCTGGCGTCCTTCGGGGAGCCGTACCCTATCGACACGACGTTCGGCCTGTAGGCGTAGTGCTGTCTCATCTTCGAGTGGTCTCCCTGAGGCTTCCGCCACTTGACGTTCTGGAGCCTCTTTCTCCTGTGCCACTCCTGCCTGAGGAACGTCGGCCTTCGGGCGTGGATCTCCGCTCTCTTCCGGAGCGCGTACAAGGTCTCCTTCGAGAGCTTGGGCTTGAGCTTCACCTTGTAGCCCTCGTCCTCTTCGATCTTGACCTCTTCGTCCTCCTTCTCACCCTTCTTGGCCTTCTCCTTCGGCTTCTTCTCATCGGCTCCCTTCCCGGCCTCTTCTTCTTTCTTCTCTGCGGCCTTCTTGGGAACCGTCTTGACCTTCCTGGACTTGACGGACGGCTTTGGCTTCGCTCCCTCGTCCTCCTTGGGCTCTGCCTGGACCTTCAGGTCTTCCTTCCAGTGCTCGATAGTTTTAGGGCCCGCTCCCCTGAGGTGCTCGTGTATCTCCTTCGTCTTTTCCTCGTCTGCGAGGGCGGCCGCGAGTTCCTTCGGCGACCTGACGCCAATGGCTTCGAGCTTCGGGATATATTCCTCCTTGAACATGTGGAGCTTCATGAATTCGTCATGGTGTGCTGGTTTCTTTTCTGCCAACGCGTTCACCTCCCCGGCTTCTCGACGATGTAGATGCCATCCTGGAAGACCCTCGGGTCGAACCCTTTGATCTTGGTGGCTCGTTCGATGTTCGCGGCTGTCTGTCCCACGTCCTCGACGTTGGGGCCGTTCAGCAGCACCTGATCTCCCTTGACGGTGACCTTGGTGTCGCCCAGTATCTTCGTCTTCCTCGGACACTTCTCTCCAAGGAAGTTCTCGACCACGAAGGTGTCGCCCTTGATCGCGGTCTTGATCGGGAAGTGAGCGTACACGATCTTCATCTTGTACTCGAACCCCTTGGTCGCGCCCACGAACATGTTCCTTATGTGCGCGCCATAGGTGCCCACGAGCGCCTTCTCCTTCTTTCTGGGCATCTCGCTCGAGACAATGACGTGCTTTCCCTTCATCTCGAGCTTCACCCTCGGGTGGGAGAGCCTCTTCGAGATCTCCCCCTGGGGTCCCTTGACCTTGACGACGCCTCCGTCAAGCGTAACATGGACCTTCTCGGGGACCTCGATCTCGTCCTTCAGCAAACCTAGTCGCATTGTGAACACCTCAATACACGAACGCCAGCAGCTTTCCGCCGACGCCTCCTTTCTTCGCTTCCATATGAGTCACGACGCCTTTGGTCGTCGTGAGTATGAGAACGCCGAAGTCCTGCGCGGGCAGATACCTGGCCTCGTACTTCTCGAGGTCGGCCACTTTGACGGAGTATCTCGGCCTGATGACTCCGCAATCGTTTATCTGGCCTGTGAGGGCGACCCTGAATATCCTGCTCCTCCCGTCCTCGACGAGCTCGAACTGCTTGATGTAGCCGCTCTCCTGCATGACCTTGAGCACGCGGCCTACGAGCTTCGAAGACGGGCGGACCGTGCACTCGCCCTTGCCGACCCTCTCCGCGTTCTTGATGACCGACATCGCATCGTTTAGAGTATCCTGTAGCATGTCATCTCACCTCATGAGTACTTCCTGAAACCGATGTGTGGCGCGATCTCCCTGAAGCACTGCCTGCACAGATGCATTCCGTACCTTCGGATCAGGCCCCTCTTCCTTCCGCATCTGGTGCATCCGATGGTTCTTCCGAACTTCTTCTTGGGCTTCAATCGACCACCTCCACACCGAACTTCGATTTGACGAACTGCATGCCTTCCTTCTTGGTCACCCTGTGGTGCTTCGGAAGCTTCGTTCGCATTATCTTCCTCTTCTGAACCCTTCTGCCGGGTCGGCCTATGGCAGTCGTCACATCGAGGCCGAATATCCCTATTTCGGGGTCGTATTTCATGCCCGGGAAATCCGTGTAGTCCTGTATCCCGAACGAGAAGTTCCCCTCGGTGTCGAACGAATAATTCGCAATCCTGTTATCCCTGATCCAGAAGGCCTTCTTCACGAACTCCTCGGCTTCGCTCCTTCTCAGCGTCACCTTGCATCCTATCTGCATGCCCTCTCTGATGCCAAGGTCCCTGTTGGTCGTCTTCGCGATGGTCCGAATGGGTTTCTTGCCAGTGACCATCTGCAGGACCTTCTCCGCTTTGGCGAGTCTCTCGCCTGCGTCGCCAACGCCTATGTTGATGACGGCCTTCTCGAGCCGGATGTCCATCATCTTGTTGGTCATGCGGCCTTCGCCTCCATCAGCTTGATCTCGGGGGCCTTGTCGCCGATGACGAAGACGTTCTCCTTCACGGTCTCGAAGCCCTCCTTGAATGTCACCAGGTTCGGAGCCGACCCTCTCTTGATCTGGTAGTTCTCTATGATCTGGACTGAGCCAGGGTGCGACCCACCGACCAGGAACGCGATGCTCCCCTTGTCCAGCTTGAAAACCTTCATGATCTTCTGGGACGGCAACTCGATCTTGAGCACATCACCCGTGCGGTACTGGTCCTTGGGAAGGAGGATGCATCTGCCGTCGTGCATGTTCAGCTGCACCTTGCCCTTCCTCACGACCTTCTTGTCATCGACCCTCGCGAGCTTCCAGTCCTTCTCACTATCGTCGATGGGGATCAGCTGGAGCTTCGCCTTGTAGTCGATCAGCATCCTGAAGCTCTGCTTCGTCTTGAGGACAGTTACGACGTCCATGAGCCCGACTGGGAACTTGTAGTTCGTGACGATCTTTCCGTCCACCGCGATGGTCCTGCTGCCGATGATGAACCTGGCCTCTCTCGAGTTGTCGCACAGCTTGAGCATGTCCCTGACGACCGCAAGGAGCGGCATCGATTCTTGGGTTCCGTGCGGGCCTGGGCTCGGCTTCGTGATCCAGTGGCTCGTCTTCCTGGGAACTGCCCAGCTCTTCGGCGCTGCCATCCTCTTGATGTGTTTCTTCATCGCAAATCACGCTCCCTTGAGGCTGTCCAGTTTCTCCTTTCTCCAGGGGTCGGACAGGTCAAGTTTGGTCAACAGGACGTTCGAAGGGTCGACAGGCTTCGGCTTCTGCGTGCCATCGGCCTTCGGAACGGTGACGTTCTCGATTATGAGCTTCAGGTTCTTGAGGTCGACACTGGCTACCTTGGCCTCAGACGCCTTGAAGTCCTTGTCCCCTCTGATGACCCGCACCGTGTCTCCCTTGCGGACCGCTACTGATCGGACGTTGTACTCCTTCATGAGAGCAGAATCCAGGTGCGCGGACACCATCCTCCTCTTCTTGTGAAGCGGTGCGTTCGCTCTCGCCTTCCTCTGCTTCCTAGCCTTCGTGCTCGTTGTCATTCTCGCTCGCCCCTCACACTATCATCGAGGCAGTTGCCGCGATCCTGGGCCATCTCTCAGCCGCTTCTCGCGCAACCGGTCCCTTGATATCAGTTCCCTTCGTCTCTCCAGTCTCTGTCACGAGGACCACCGCGTTGTCCTCGAACTGAACCATCGTGCCCTCCGGCCGTCTGAAAGCCCTTTTCTGGCGCACGATTACCGCCCTGAACAGTTGTTTCCTCGTGTCCGGGGAACCCTTCTTGACGGTGATGACCATCATCTCTCCGAGGGCCGCGTTCGGGTACCGTCTCTTGGTGCCGTGGTAGTTCGGAACGCTGACGACTTGGACGATCTTTGCTCCTGAGTTGTCGATACAGTCCAGCCTCGCGCCGGTCGGTATGCCCCTTGTCTGTCTTCCTGGAATGCCTTTCATCGCGACCACCTACTGTTTGTTCTCTATGACTACGTATGATACTCTCTTGCTCAGCGGCCTGCATTCCATGATGCGGGCCTTGTCCCCGAGCTTCGTCTGAAGGCAGGGGGGCGAGTGAGCCATGTACTTGCTGGTCCTCTTCTCGTATCTCTCGAACTTGGGGATGTACCTCATGTACTCCCTCTGTATGACGACCGTGCTCTGCATCTTCGCCGACACGACTGTGCCGCTCAGGACCGTGCCCCTAACGGGCAGCGTCCCATGGAACGGGCAGTGTTTGTCCTTGCACGTAATCTTCGGCTGCTCCACGTCGAGCCCTATGTCCCTGACGCCGGGCTTCGTCGTCTTCTTGACCTTCTCTGCCATCGCATCTCACCCTACCGTACTTTCTTGATCCTGTCCTCAGGTCTGAACTTGATTTCCTTGCCGGAGACGATGTGCGTCTGAGAGCCCTCCACGAACCTGAACTTGCAGCAGTCCTTGGGGATCGTCTTCACCCGCCCGTCCTGCTCGATCAGCAGAGTGTTCCTCGTCTCGTCCACGACCTTTCCCTTGATCCCAAGGTACTGGTCGCAGGTCGACTCTAGAACGTCCACCTCAAGTCCGATCAGCTCCCGTCTCCGGAAATCTCCTGAACTCATGCTCGGCTACCATCACTCCACAGAGAACCCCAGCTCCTCGAGGACCTCTCTGACCTTCTTCTTGTGCTCGCCCTGCAGCTCTATCCTGCCCTCCTTGGCAGTGCCGCCGGCGGCGCATCTGGTCTTGAGTTTCCTTGCGAGGTCGTCCAAATCTATGTCCGTGTCGTCTATTCCCTCGACAACGGTCACGATCTTTCCGTAGCGTCTGGTGTCCGTGAGTATCCTGATCTTCTGCTGTTCCTTCGCTATCTGCTCACACATGCACAGCTCTTCTGGTAGTCCACACACCGAGCAAATTCCCGCCATTACGTCTTCTCCTCCTTCTTCGGCTTATCAGCCTTCTCCTTTTTCACCTTGGGTTTCGGTTCCTCTTTCTTGTCGTCCTTCTTTGCGTTCTCTTCCTTCGCGGGCTTCTTCGGGCCGGCCTTCACGGCCGCGGCCACTTCGAGCTCGCGTGTGATCGTATGAATCCTGGCGATGTTCGTCCTCAGGGCTCTGATCTTCCCCGGGCTCGAGGGCGCACCACCCATTGCTGCGATGCCCCTCTCGTGCATGAGCTCGTCGCTGAGCTCCTTGAACTTCGCCTTGATGCCCTCGGGCCGCATCGCCCTGATCTCCTTCGACCTCAGCAGCGCCATCCGTTCATGCCTCCTTCTTCTCCTCAGCCGGCCCGGCCTTCTTCTCCGGCTCTTTCTTCTCGGCGGCCTCGGCCAACGGCTTTGGCTCAGGCGATGTCATCGCTTGAGTTGGGGCTGGAATGATGGCCTCAGTGGCAGGAGGTCCGGTCTCCTTCTTCTTCCGCTTCCTGACCGGCTTCTTCTCTTCGCCCGGAACGGCCGCTCCCTGCGGTCCAGCCGGCGCGGCCTCGTCCTCCTTCTTCTTGGCCCTCGGCTTCTTCTGTTTCTCAGGGGCTTCCCCGGCCGCAGCTCTCTTCAGCTCTTTCACAGCCTCCGCGGCCTTCTGCTCTTCCGCCTTGCCATCCGCCGTCGGAGCTACTGGTGCCCCTGGCGCCGGTGTGGGCTCAGCTGTCGGCGGGATTATGTCGATCTCGTCCGGCAGCCTCGCGTTCGGATCCATGATTTGAACGGTGACTCCTATGATCCCGGGCTTCAGCTTCGCGGCAGCAAAGCCCTGGTGCATGAAGTTCAGCTTCGCCTCGCCGCAATATTTTATGTGCCCTTCCTTGAACTTCTCGGTCCTGTGTCTCTGACCCGTGAGCTTGCCGGAGATTATGACCTGGCAACCTCTCGCGCCGTTGTCCATGATCCTCCGGACCGTCGAGTGACCCGCCCTTCTGAAGTGCCAGCCTCGCTCGAGCGCGTTCGCCAGCTTCTCCGCCATGATCTGCGCGTTCAGGTTGGGGTTATCGACCTCCTGAACCTCGATCTGCGGGTTGTTGAAGTTGAAGTTCTCTTCGATCGCGTGTGTGAGGCTCTTGATCGCTTCTCCCCTTCTGCCGATTACCAGGCCCGGTCTTTCGCAGATGAGCGTGACCCTCGTGCCCATGGGTGTCCTCTGGACGTCCAGACCTCCGAACCCGGCCCTGCCGACCCTGCTCATCAGGTACTCCTTCAGCAGGACTCTCCGGATGTTCTCGGTGACGAACTTTCTCTCGCTTGCCATTGTGATCCCTCCATCAGGCAGTCCTAGGACGCCTTGATCTCCTCCAGCACGATCTCTATGTTGGTCGTCTGCTCGTTCCAGGGTGTGCTTCTCCCCTGCGCCCTCGGCATGTACGATTTCTCGATCCTGCCCCTGTGGGCGGCTGCGACCTTGACTCTCATGTTGTCCGATTCGAGGCCCTTGTACTCAGCATTGGACTGGGCGCTCTCCAGCACCCTCAAGATCGCCTTCGCGGCCTTCTTCGGGTACCTCCCCGGGCCGACCTTCGGCTTCGGGTTCGCGTACATCTTGAATCTTGTGTAGGGGACAGCGATCTCGAGGTCGATGACACCCTTCAGGTACTTCTTCGCGTCATCCACCTTCATCCCCTTCAGCATCTTGCAGACCTCCCTGGAGTGCTTCGGCGATATGCTGCACTCCTTGCCGAGGGCTCTAGAGGTCGTCTCCGGGTCCGTCTCCTGTGTGTATCCCATTGTTTTCGGCCTCCCTCACTTGAGCGGCATGAACTTGGACGATCTGGTGGCACCTACGCCCAGGCCAGAGTGTCTTACGGCCCTCCTCGTCATCGCGAACTCGCCGAGCGCGTGCCCGATCATCTCGGCCTTTATGGCGACCGGCAAGAACTCCTTGCCGTTGTATACGTGAACCATCTTGCCGACGAATTCGGGCAGGACAGGGATCTCCCGTCTGTGGGTCCTGACAGGTCCTTCCGCAGCTCTCAGCCTCCGGACGAACGCTTCCTGCTCGGTGTTCAGGCCCCTGATGTAGGTCCTGCGCGCCCTTGCTGGCAGGAGCTCGATGATATCGGAGAACGGCAGCTTCAGGAGCTCATCCAGCGTGTGACCCCTGTAGGTGAACTCCTTCTTCCTCCTTGCCTGGATCTGGCTCTTCTTCTTCCTCATCTTCCTTCTGGCGGCCTTTGCGGATCCCTGGTGTCTCGCGGAGGGCTTAATCTTCTTCTCAGGCGCCGGAGTAGGTCCGGCCACAGGTGCTGCAGCTGGCGCAGCGGCCGCTGCCGGCTTTCCACCCACGATAGGTTTGGCGCCTGCTGCTGGCTTCGCGCCAGGCGCTGCTGGCTTGGCTCCCGCTTTGTCTGCCGGAGCCTTGGCACCCGGCTTCTGAGCTGCATCTTTCTTCTTCTCATCGGCCATTCATCACACCTTCTTCTTCTTCCTCTGGGGTGCAAGCCTGCCGACCTTCCTGCCCGGCGGGGTGTTCCTGCCCACGCTGGATTGTGTTCCAACGTGCGGGTGGCCACCGCCACCGTGCGGGTGGTTGACGGGGTTCATTGCTACGCCTTTGACCTTGAAATACGCCTTCGCCTTCGCGCTGTATGCCCAGAACTTCTTGCCGGACTTCGCGAACGGTTTGTCCTTGTGTCCGCCGCCAGCGACGAGCCCGACTGTCGCCAAGCACTTGTGGTCGACATCCTTGAACTTGCCAGATGGCATCAGCAGGACGGTCTTCGCGCCGTGCGAGACGATGGTCGCAGCGGTGCCAGCGGTCCTTGCGAACTTGCCGCCGTCCCCGGGCTGCGACTCGATGTTGTAGACGATCGTGCCCTCGGGAATATTCCCAACGGGCATCGTGTTACCAGCTTCGACTGCTCCCCGAGCGCCGAAAGTGATTTCCTGGCCGACCATGAGCCCATCGGGTGCGATCATGAAGTGTTCGGCCTCACCGTACTGGACCTTTGCGATCGGGGCTATCCTCCCAGGCTCATGGACGATGTCGAGTATCGTGCCGTTGCTCTCCCTTAGCCTCGGGTGAGTGGCGTCCGTGAACCTGAGATGTCTCGGGGACTTGTATCTGCCAAAGCCTCGTCCCCTTCTCTGTGTGATCAACCTCTTTCCCATGTCAGCACCACCTCAGAATATGCCTATCCTCATGCCGATATCCTCGGCAGAGTAGCCGTCCTTCAGTTTGATGATTGCGTGCTTGCCGTCCCTCATGTACTTGACGTTGACCTTCTCCACCTTCGCCTCGAACCTCTCCTCGAATGCCTTCTTGATCTCGGGTTTGGTGGCGGTCCTGCGGACGACGAACTCCAGCCTGTTCCCATCCTTCAGGTCCTGAGATGGAGTTCCAGACATCGAGTTCATGGTCTTCTCTGTAACATACGGATGTAGAATTATCGTGCGTCTCATCTCTTCCAGCCTCCTATGGTCAGGAGCGCGCTCTCAGAGACGAGCATGAGCCTCCCAGGCGCTCCGCCTGGCGCGAGCACGGAAGCGTTGAGCGCATTCGGAGTCACAACATCGATGCCAGGGAGATTCCTGACGCTTCTCCCGCCCTTGCACTCCTTCGAGACGACCACCAGCAGGCTCTTGGGGATCCTGTATCTCCTGCCCCTCATCTTGCCCCTGCCGGCCCTGATATTCTTCCCGTCTATCGCCCTCTGGACATCATCGTATACGCCTATGGACGACAGGGCCTTCACTGCCTCATGCGTGCTCTTGATGTCTTCGAAGTCGTCTTTGACAATGATCGGTACGGTCAGCTTCTCGTCGAACCTGTGGCCTCTGGCCTTGACGAGCACTGCCTCGCTCGTCGCCCGCAGCGCCCCAAGCTTCCCGAGCATCAGCTCTTTCCTGTTGATCTTCTTGCCCAGGTCCTTCTCGACCTTCGGCGGATGCGCGCGCCTGCCCCCGACGTTGTTCGGCGATTGGGCAGCTGTGGAACTTCCCATCAGTCTCTGGACTCTGGATACTCCTCTGCCCTTGCCCCAGGTGGACACCGAATGGCGCATGCCTGCTGTAGGCGAAGGCGCGTAGGGCTGCCTCTTGTTCGCCTCTATCGCGGTCACGGCCCTTCTTATGATGTCGGGCCTGTACTCTATCTTGAATATCTCAGGGAGGATGGTTTCTCCAGTGACCTTGCCCTCGAGATCGTATACATTGAGCTTCCCGGGAGTGGTTACCGTCACTTCCTCTTCCGCCTTTATCTTCTTGACTTTCTTCTCGGCCATGAACTCACACTCCCTGTTTTGATTCAATCGATATGAACGTCAATTGAATCGGCTCGGTGAGCTTTATCCCCGTCGTCCGAACGGGCTCCCTCAGGCGCACAATCCTCTTTGAAGGCCCGGGCACAGTCCCGTGGAGTATCACATAGCTGTTCCTCACATCGCCGTAGTGGAGGAAACCTCCCTTCGGCGTTATCTCAGCGCCCTTGTTGCCGATCTTCAGAACACGCTTGTTGAGCTCGGTCCTCTGGTGGAATCCTCTCTGGCCACCTTGTGGAACTGTGTGCCTGACATAGTTCGGCCTCTTGGTGCCGAGTGTCCCGATGAGCCTCCTGTGCTTGCTGTTCTTGTGCATCAGGAGCTTCGTGCCCCACCTCTTCGTGACCCCCGTCCACCCCCTGCCTTTGGTTATGGACGCCACATCGATCATCTCGCCTTCTTTGGTGAAGTCATTGATCGTGACGGGCTTGCCCAGGACGCCCTTCGCGTAGTTCAGTCGGTCTTCCATCTTGCCGCCTCCGACTCTGATCTCCATGAGTTCAGGCTTCTTCTTGGGCAGACCGCTGACGAGGACGGGCTGGGTATAGACCAGAGCGCGTATGTCGTCGTACTCGAGTTTCTCCGCTTCGGTCCAGCCTGCTTTCTCGTCGTAGTTCTTCGGGATCGGGAACCTTCTGGCGAGTTCCTTGTCGATGCTCTTCGACCAGACCTCTCCTATCGCCTTCCTTCCGTAGGACGTGTCCTGGTAGAATCGGATCGCGCAGACTTTTATTGGCGGGACCTCCAAAACGGTCACCGGCACCTGGATCTCCTGTCCAGCTGTGGTGCTCCTCGGTCGGTAGTCCACCATGATCGCGTGAGTCATCCCTGCCTTGTATCCGGCAAAACCCTGGAGCTTCGCGCCATCGCCTCCCTCGGGCCATGTTGATATTCTAGCGGTTATGCTGTCGGCTCTCTTCCTTGGTGAGTAGCCCATCGAGCCCTTTCTTGGACGTCTTGTGGTTGGCATAGCTATCCCTCGTCTCGAATCGATAGACCTAGCTGTGAGTCCTCGAGTGATCGAGCACAGCGTCCCATTGGCACTGCTTCTCGGCCGTGACGCCTCGTAAGCGCCTGAAAATATGTTTCAGCGCTTGTGGTGGGATGCTCAAGAGGCATTGCCCATACGGCGTCTGGCCGATACCGCCTCAGGTATCGCAGAGCTGCTGAATGGGGTACTGGTATATAAACGTAGCAGCTCGGACCTATGCCCGCTCAGCGCATCATGGGTTCGTGTTCTTGCCTTGAATCGGTTCTGTTGCATTATCGGGTGGTGACATCTAGGTCACCCCAACAATGCCACTCGTTCCATTCGGCTCCGACCGTGCGGCCATCGCTGGCTCGTATAGGATCATCATCACGTCATGCTGGAACGCGCCGGGGTTGAACCATAAACCCCCTGCCATCCCCTTCGAGATGGCTGTCTGCAGCAGGTTGATGCTGGCATTGATGTGCCTGTCGAGACACCAGCCGCACTCGCATTTGAACTCCGCACCCATTCGGGAATATTTGATCCTCCTACATATCGGGCACGTTCTGCTGCTGTTTCTTGGGTCGACCTTGACCACTGGGATGCCTTTCCATTGTGCTTTGTATTCTATGATCTGGTGAAGCTTTCGTCTGGGCCACACGCTCAGACGCCGGTTCAGTTCCTTGCTCCTTTTCGATTTGAATCCCTTCAGGTCCTCGAGGACGATTGCAGATTTCCGCTCCTCCGCGAACTTCAGGACCGAGTTGGCCACCTGGTGGAGCCTGTAATTGATCCGGCGATGCTCCCTCGCCCCCTCTCTCCCACAAAGCTTCCTCGAGATTCGCCTATCGAAGGCCTTCTTCTTCTGGAGCCTCCTGCGCCTGTCGTGATGCCGTTGCTGTATGATGGCGACCTCTGGGAATTCAGCTTTGACGGCATTGGCGACATCGCCTTCAACGAACACGCCGTCAAGGCTCCGCTCGTTCGTGTCAAGCGAAAGAGCAGATTCGGGCACAAACGGCTTGGGCGCATCCTTCCTGAATGCCACTATGACTCGATCCGGAAGAACGGTCAGCGATCCGAGGGTGAGGGCCATGTCACCCAGATACTTCCGATGGTACTGGCTGACAATAAGCCTCAATTCGACATGGCAGCCAGCCCTGATTGGAAGGTCGACGACTCCAGACTTTCGATCGAGCTTGTACGCCTGGTTCTCCGCTCTCATCATCAGGCGCCTGACATAGGGGATTCTGCTGGTAACGCCTTTCCGGAAGCGCCTGCGATGGTTCTTAAGGACGCTCCCAGCCACTTCGAAGGCTGACACAAGATGCTGGGAGTACATCCTCGGGTGTTCTCGCCGGAAATCCTTGTAGGCCAGCTTGTTAAGGGCATTCCTCGAAGTCACCCGAGCCCGGAGACCTGCTCGGATCGCGTTGTTGACGGCCAATCTGAAATCTTCGAGCAGGAAATTCGCTTCGGATGGTAGGTCTGACTCCAGGTAGAATGTGACCCCCTTGACCAGCATCTAGTCCTTGACGATGACCAGCATATTATGCTTCTCTGACTACATGTAGCCATTTAGTAGTCGAGTTACAACATTCGCGTTCGCGGAAATCCTCGTCACCCGAATTGTTCCAGAACCCCTTGAATCCAAACGACACTAGAATCATTGTTGCCAGTGCAGCTGGCCGACAGCAACTAAATACCCAAATGACCTTTCGCAGAGCGGGAAGGATCCCAGGAGGAATCGAGCATGAGGAAGTTGGGAGTTGTATTGGCTATTGGCCTGTTTCTCGTAGCCGTCTCGCTGCTCCCTGTCGCCAAGCACGCGGCAGCTGCAGTGGCCGTCGAAGTTGGGGACTACTGGAAGTACGAGGCAGGCGCGGACGTGGAAGGGATGTCCATGTCTGGGACGATAAAGATGAAGGTGACGGGGACCGAAGGCAACGGCGCGAGTGAGGTCTTCGTGATCGCGATGAGTGGCTCAGGCGAAGTATCAGGCAGCGCAGGTGGATTTAGCGCATCTGGAAGCGTGGACTATTCGGGCGAAATCAAGCGGCTGAAATCAAACTTCAGCCTGGTGTCCTCAGATCTGGATATGGCAATATCGGTGGAGGCATCTGGTCAGACTATGAAGATGACCATCGGGATACTGCAGACATACGACCCAGCGCTTGATGACTTCATAGGCGACAACAATCCTGGACACGGGGGAACGATCGTGAGCAGGAGCACTGTGACCACCACCACTACGATGAAGATTGAAATCTCCGGATTGCCGGCCCAGACGGAATCAGATACGTCCACCGATTTAGCCGTGCAGACCATTCAGCTTGCAGCCTCCAATCAGAGCGTGACTGTGCCTGCAGGCACATTCGACTGTTACAAGTACACCTGTGCTCTCGAATTGGGAGGCATGTCTGAGACGTTGACATACTACTATTCGGACAAGGTTGGCTACTACGTGAAGCAAGAGGGTGCTGCGGAGGTGATGGGAGGCTTCGGCAATGGAGAGCTCAAGTCTTACTCCCACGGTGGCGAAGGCTCCGGCGGAACTTCATCGTTGTTCTCCGGAACGAACTTGCTGATCATCATCGTGATCATCGTGGCGATTCTCGTGGTCGTCTCGCTGGTGCTGATGATGAGGAAGCGGGGCAAGGCCATAGCACCGATGCCGATGCAGATGCCGCCCCCTGAGATGAGTGCTCCACCACCACCGCCTCCATGAGCATGAGGCATTAGGTCGGCTGGACAAAACTCCAGAAAGAATGCAAGCTCTCTGCCCGAAGGCTGGCGAGGTTCAGAGCTTGCCTTCTTTCGCTTTCTTTTGCATGCGCTTGCCCCTCTCTTTCGAGGTCAGACCGGTAGCTCTCTCCAGGAACGTGTTGTACGCTTTGATCGTGTCCCGTGCGACATCGTTCCCTACCGTGGTGTCCATCTTCGTGTCGATGCAGAGGACGTTCTTCTTACATTGCCATGCGACGATTTCCTTGAGGGCGCCGCTCGATGAAACCAACTTGCCGTCCCTCTCCTCGACGTTGCCGAACGCCTCCTTCATGTGCGCTCTCAGTTTCTCCGGTTCAATGTTCTCCTGGTGCCCTCTTCGAACCTCGAACTCATGCATGGTTCTCCTCGGCCAACGTTAAGCTCGATGCTTCCTGAAAAACCTTTCCCGCGCCGGATTCGACGCTCAACGATTCCCCCTTGGTGGGAGAACGACAATAGAGGTAAATAGGTGCGAAATGGGTTAGCTACTGAGGGATGGTTGCATGATATGTCCTAGGTGTGGGTCTGAGAACCCCCCAGCGTGTGCGTTTTGTCAGAAATGCGGTGCCCAGTTCGGAATCGCGGTCGGCGGAGCCCCAGTCGGCGCTCCGGTAACGCCACCGAAGAAGAAACGTACATGGCTCATCGTTCCGATCGTCATCGCCGCCCTTCTGTTCGGCTTCATCGTCGTTGCTGCAATCACGAACCCCTACGTCAGGAGTCCCAGGTACAACTCGACTCTGGCCTTCACAACTGAAATGGACGGTGAAAACAGTTATTCCCCCGGCCCAGGAACGATAACCGTTTCTGGAGAGGTCACCAATGATGGCACGGCCCCTGGCAACCCTAGTGTTTACATCAAGGTATTCACAGGTTACGGGAACGAATCGTTCTATGTGCCAGCGGGCCTCATCCAGCCTGGCGGAAGTGTCCACTTTTCGTGGACACACCACTTCGATCAGCTGAATCCGCTCACCGTCCAAGCGTGGACGACTTTCCCGGAGTGATTGTCAGCCAGTTGCAGACGCTGCTCTCACTCGTGGGCCTGCATGTCGTCCCAGGTTACTGCCTTCTACTGATCGAGCGAAAAAACCTTTGGAGGTCGCAGGTCCCCCCCATCACATATCCCTCGACGTCGACCACGCTCTCCCACGTCTCCCTGCAGTCGCACTCGGGCGAACCGAGCCGCGATCTGTCCTGGGTCATGGAGTACGCCCTGATGGAGTCGAGGATCACTTCGTCGCACTTGCCACAGTTGTGAGCTCCCCTCTCCTTCCCTCCGCCCGTGGGGTCGCATATCAACTTCTTGCCTTTCGTGTCCGATTCGCGCAGCACCTTCAGGACGCTCCAGAGCCACGGAGATCTGTATGCCCAGTTCCTCCACAACCTCTCGACCAGGGTTCCCTTCTGGACGTTCACCGGGTTCAATGAGATCGTCTTGCTCGATTTGGCCGCAAAGGCGATTGTCGCCTTGGCGTCCTCAATCGCCTCAGACTCCGTGAGGAACGGCGGTTTCAGCAGGACATAGGTTCTCACATCGATTCCTTTCGCGTTCAAGACGGCAGTCGCCTTCTCGTAGTCTTCGACGGCGAAGCCCTTGTTGATGGAGTACCTCAGGACATTGTCGTTCGAGCTCTCCAGGCCGAGAGCGATCTCGAGATCATCGTGAATGGCAAGCACACGGTCCAGCCGTTCAGTAGTGACATATTCGGGCCTTGATTCGAAGAGGAGCCTGAGATTAGCGTCCGCGCATCTCTTCAGCATGTGGTCCGAGGTGTCTGAGGTGATTTCGCACTCGTCCAAGAACGACCCTGAAGTGTAGATCTTGAGGAAGCTTATTCCTTCCAGTTGATCCATTGCGCTGTCGAACTGCTTCGTGATGTTCTGCTGTGATATGCCATTGCTCGAGTCGACGTTGTATCCGCACATCGAGCATCCACCCGTGTGAAAGTGTCTGCATCCAGAAGTCTGCAGGATCACAACGCCAGCATCCGTGGGCTTGCCCTCTACGGATTCCTTCTCTCGCCAAACAGAAGCAGCATGGTCTTGGTCTCTATGTCTGCCTCGAGACCTTTGCTCGGGTTCCTGATTCTCTCGCATGTGCATACCGGAGACGCGCTGTCACAAGTCGTACGGTTTCAGCGTTCTTCTGCCGTTCTTCTTGGCTCTTCGGGCGGCGCTCGCAATCATCTCATGGACTTCCCTGTCCAGCTCATAGTAGAATTCCTCGGAGATCCTGATACCCTCTCCGGCGACATCTTTGACATCAGACACTTTTATGATCATCTTGCCATTCCGCAGAGCTGAAACCTTCATGCGCTCCCCCTCTTGAATCCCCGAATGGGACTAGTCCTAATATCTGTGCCCTTCTTAACGTTTTCCTTTATGGCCCGCGTCACAAAGCTTTTTCCTGTGCACTCTTCTATCGGGAGAGGGCAAGTCAATGGACATCGATTCCAAGTTTGCGCTAGCTTCCAGAAACGCTCTAGAGATTGTCACTTCCGAGGAGCTAAGGGCCCTTTTTGAGACCAACTCAAAACCCTCTGCATATATCGGCTACGAGCCGAGCGGTTTCGTCCATGCCGGGCAGATCATTACCGCCAGCAAGATAATTGACCTTCAGAACGCGGGAGTCGAGGTGATAATCTTCTTGGCTGATTGGCACGCGCTCATCAACGACAAGTTCGGCGGGAAGATCGACAACATCCGCGTGTGCGGAGAGTATCTGAAGGAATGCTTCACCGCGCTGGGCGTCAAGGACTCAGCGAAATTCGTTTGGGCCAGCGACCTCATCAACCACTCCAGCTACTGGGAGAAATTCATCCGGATCGCCAAGGCCAGCTCGTTGACGCGCATCAAGCGGGCCATGACCATATTGGGTAGGACTGAGGACGAGGCGGAGATCGACGCATCCAAGGTGATGTACCCTCCGATGCAGGCTGCCGACATCTTCGAGCTCGGCGTGGACATCGCGCTCGCAGGCATGGACCAAAGAAGGGCGCATATGTTGGCAAGAGACGCTGCGGAGAAACTCAAGTGGAAGAAGCCGATCGCGCTGCACACACCATTGCTGGTGAGTCTACAGGGCGGAGGCCGAATGGACCCAGTCGAGGCCAAGATGTCCAAGAGCAATCCGAACAGCGCGGTCTTCCTCCACGACTCGCCGCAGGATATATCCAAGAAGATCAAGGGCGCGTTCTGCCCAGCCGAGACTGAAGGCAACCCCGTCATCGACATCATGCGTCTCATAGCGTTCCCGAAGCTCGGCTCGATACACATCGACCGACCTGCCAAGTATGGCGGCCCCATAGACTTCGCCTCTTTCGAGGAACTGCAGACGGCATATGTTGAAGGCAAACTTCACGCTCAAGACCTGAAGAACGGTGCTGCGGATTCCCTCTCCACCATTCTCCAACCCGTGAGAGACTACTTCGAGAAGAATCCGAAGAACCTAAGCAGGGTGAAGGAGCTCTCAGTCACCCGATGATCACATCTTTCGCAGCAGCTTGAGCGCGCTCTCAAGCGATATGTTGAGGATGGCCTCCACGTCGCCTGTGCCAGTCAGTCCCGCGGCGCCCGGATGACCGCCGCCTCCGTTGGTGGTCTCAGAGCCGACTCCTCCCAGAAGATTTCCGAGATGTATCCCCTTTCTGACCATCGCCTGAGTGGCTCGCGCGCTTATCCTGAACTGCTCTCCTCTCTGCGATCCAACGAATGCTATGTCCGCGCCCAGGGAGAGCAACGCTTTGCAGACAGATGCCTCGAATGCGCTCCCTTGCGATACGGCCACGATGTACTCCCCGACCTTCCAGTACTTCAGCCTCTGCGCTCCCTTCAGCTGGGATATCCTCTCAGATATGTCCGTCTCCAAGTCGACAAGGCTCATCGCCTCGTCCATCTGGATCTTGTGAGTGCCCATCAGCTCGGAGAAGGTCACCAGCGTGTTGGGTCTCGCGAACTTGAAGTAGCCAGAGTCAGTCAATATCCCGAACAACAGGGCGAGCGCGGACTCCTTGGTCGGCTTCCTCCCTGCTGATTTGAGAAGTTCGAAGACGATCTCTGAACAAGAGCTCTTGGTGTCGTCGCAGTGATACATCCACGCGTGTTCCCACTTCGTGTTCTTCGCGTGGTGGTCGACCACGATCGCATTCGAGATGTCGAAGTCGCCGTTCAGCTGCTCTGGACCAGATGTGTCGAGTATCAGTAGCCTCTTCCGCGTGACTCTCGCCACATCCTCCGTCGTCTTGATGCCCAGTGTCTGGGCGAGAACCTTGGAGACCCTATCGAGTCCGCCCGGGACTCCGATGGTGACGTCAGGGAACGACTGTTGGACCGCGAACGCGCTCGCGACTGCGTCCGCGTCGGCGTTCCCGTGAAGCAGGATGAGGGTGCCGCCATCTTTTGACAATTCCGCGGCTATGCTGGAAAGCACGAGTGGATGTCAGAACGAATGACCTATAAAATAGATGCCCAAACTCCCGAAGAAGAAACGCCTTCGGGAGAATGGATTTGTTTTCGAGATTACGTCTCGTCGACCTCGGGCGCTGGCTTCGCAGGAGCTGGTGCTTGGAGCGCCTGGGTTATCTGGTCCTGCAGACTCTTGTGCCTCTCCCTCAAGTGCTTGTCCTGTCTGTCGAGGGTCTTGACGCGGACCTCCGCGGTCTCCTTCTGATCCTTCAGCTCGGTTACAAGCGCGGGCTTGTCCTTGACTTGGATCAATAGAGAGCCTACATTCTTGAACACTGCCGACTCTTCGGTCACCCTCTCGAGTTCCTGGACCGTCTTCTCCAGCTCCCTCACCTGCGCCTCGAGCTGAATCTTCTGGGTCGTGACCATCTGGATCTGCTGAGTCAGTTGCTGGAACTGAGCTATCTGGTTCTGGACCTTCGGTGGTATGTTGTCCATCATCTCCTTCCTGCCTCCTTCGCCGTCTCCTCTGCTACATTAGTCCATCTGATATATGAGTTCAGGGCCGCCCTCAAGGCGTTCTGGTCGTCAGCCTCGATGACGATCCGCACTTCGCCATCCCGTTTCTCCACGACAACCTTCGTCCTGGGGATCTTCTCCGCAAGCTCAGGCGAGAGAGCTCCAGCGACGACGTCCGGTCGCGCGGTCTTCACGGTCAGCTCAGCCCTGCTGGTCAATGTCATCTGCCCTTGATAGACTTCCTCACGTTCGGTCTCTCTTTGTAGAAGACCTTCGAGCCGCACTTCTCGCATTGGAGACCGACCGTGTTCACGTTCGTCCTTACGGGCTCCTTGCACTTCGAGCACTTGTACATGTCATCTACTCCTTCTTCTTGGCCTTCCTCTTCGGTTTCTTGGCCTTCTCAGCTTTCACCGGCTCTTCGACAGCGGCGTCCTCGGTCTCTTCATCCTTCTGTGCGACCGCCTCTTCCTTGCCCTCGGCCTTCGCCAGCACTTGCGCGAGTTCGCGTCTGACTGCAACTGGGGGAGTGGGCATGTACGAGCTGCTGGCCATCTTGGCGCCGCAGTGTCTGCAGATCCAGATGCCGGTCGCGCTCCGGCCAAGCGCCACGCCGTGGCAGACCGGGCATTCGTGCCTTCCCTTGGTCTCCGCCTCGACGTCTGCTATGCGCTTCCTGACCGTAACTCCGTATCGCGGGCCGAATCTTCCGGATGTGCCGACCTTCTTCGTTCTCTTGGACATGATATCTCCATCCCTCAGAGTTTCGAGCGAATCTCGGCTCCGATTCTCCTCGATATCTCGACCACCTTGAAGACCTCTTCCATCGTGAACGCTCCGTGGAGGCCCTTCTGCATCGCGCACAGGTTCCCGGTCTCTATGGTAGCCGCGGTAAGCCTCGCGTCCGCAACCCTCTCCTCGTCGTGGGTCGGGTCTACGAGTATCTTCCCGTCGATCTTGACTGCTGTGATTGAGATCGGCTGGTGCAGTACGGGCAGCGGATAGTCCTCGCCCTTGCCAGCTCTCTTCGCAGGCACGATTGTGCCCTTGAAAGCCGCGTTCGCGCCGATGTTTGCAGCGTCGAACAGGTTGCCGTCGTAGTCGAGCACGTGCACATCGACGAACATGATCCAGACCTCTTTGCCCGGCACGATGCAGAGCTTGGTCATGTCGACCGCATGGCCCTCCCTGATGCCTCTGTCGATAACCCTCGCCACCTCGATGGACTCCTGGTCCGGAGGTCCTGCTTCGAAAGTGTCGCTAGCCATCGGTATTAGCTCGGCGTTTGTCGTCAGCACTCCGGTGTCCGGAGTGTCCGGGAACGGCGCTCCCGCGATGAGTTTCACGCCCACCACTACATCCGTGTTTCCAAGTTTGACCCTAGCTGAGCCCTCAGCCGAGCCGATGAAGTTCGTCTCGATGGTCAACGGGCGCATCTCGTCGAATCTCCGTCCGTCGACTCGCTGACCCTTTGCTAGAAGCTTCGATATGTAATCCCTCTTGAGGTCGGCCACAACATCCTTTCCCATCTACACCGCCTCCGAGCGTTGCTTGGAGTCGATCTCCGTATCCTGGGTCCTCGCAGAGTATCTCCTCTTGAGCGCGTCTCGCTGGATGTCCGATATCTTCTTGCACGCCTCTACGGCCATGTGGAGGCCCTTGTCGAACTCTTCGTGGGTGAGGTCCCCGTCCATCTGGAGGAGGACTATCTCCCCGGTCCTGGGAACATATCCGACGGGGATGTCCGCCTGGCCGAAGTTGTCTTCTTCCTTTCCCAGGTCTAGGACGACGGTGTCCGATACCTTGCCAGCAGCGCATGAAGCCACGAGGTCCCTCATCGGTACTCCCGCGTCAGCGAGCGCCACCGACGCAGCTGTCAAGCCAGCGCATCTTGTGCCAGCGTTCGCCTGAAGCACCTCGATGTACACATCGATCGATGTCCTCGGGAAGTATTCTGTGAATACGACGTGAGTCAGCGCCTCTGAGATTATCTTGGATATCTCGTGCGACCTTCTGTCAGGTCCGGGCCTCTTCCGGTCGTCGACGGAGAACGATGCCATGTTGTAGCGACACTGCACGAGGGCCCTCTCCGTGTTCTGCAAGTGCCTGGGATGGCATTCCCTCGGTCCGTAGACCGCGGCCATGACCTTGTTCATACCCCATTCCACATATGCCGAGCCGTCCGCACGCTTCAGGACGCCGGCTTCTATCCTCAGAGGCCTCATCTCGTCTGGCCTCCGGCCGTCTAGTCTCCGGCCATTTTCATCAATCAGCTTGAGATCCGTAGGTGTTCCACCCATTCACTTCACGCTCCTGTCCCGGAGCTTCTCTCCAGGAGTGCTTTGACCTTCTCTGTCAGTCCTTGGCTGTGCGCTTCATCTTCGATCATCCTGATCGCCTGCACAGCCCTGACGATACTATCCAGCTCACCGTCGATCCAGATCCTTCCGTTCTGCCCCACATATATCCGGCAGCTAGTCATGTTCTTCAGCATCTGGATCATGGAGCCGTTCTTGCCGATGACTCTCGGGACCTTGGACGGAGAGACCTCCATGACCGTGCCGCCCGTGAGTTTCCTGAGGCCGTGCTCCTGCATCGAGACCCGTATCCTCTTCGTCTCGTCCACGCCGACGATCATGAGGAGCACGATATCTCCAACGGTCATGAACTTGCGAGTCTCACCGAATTCGACCCTCCACGGAACCTCGTTCACGTGCAACGGAGACGGATACGGCGAGTTTATGTCCACTAGCCAGTTGGACGCTCCTACGTCGACGATCTTGCCTACCACAAGGTCTCCCGTCACCGGGATGTACTGCCCCGCCAAAGGCACGACGCTTATCGAATCTGGCCTGACGGTCTTGATGCCTAGTTGGGAGGCGAATATCTTGCCTCCCTCCGAATATGTTCCAACCCCGGCCTTCTTGCTTGATATCGCGAGAAGTTCTCCAGGTACGACTACCTCTCTAACGCTCTCCCTAGAATCGCTTGATTGCATTTGACTCACTCGCATGTTTGCGATAAACACGCTGCCAGCGAGGCTTCAAATCACAAAGATTTCCATCGCTGCTCGCAGTAGTGCATTTACCTTTATCTCTCGTCGGAGCGGAAACTGCGTTATATCCTTAAACCTTTTGGTCGGACGGGTCGGGGTCCTTTCATGGCGACTCTGTCCAAGCCAGGTATGTGAGGAATCACTTCAGTATCTTGGTCTCCGCCTCACCGTGGGTTTTGTTGCTGATCTTCTCGAAGAACTCGGTCTGAAGGCCCGCGGGCATCTCGATGACTCCTATCCAAGAACCGTCCTTCTGCCACTCCTCTTTTGTGATCTTGCCGAAGTGCTTGAAATCCTCGAAACATCTGCCGTAGCTCTCCCCCGAGACCTTCACAGCGATCCGAACCTTATCGAACTTTATCGGGATCAGCGGCCTGAGAGCGTCCATGATCGCAGGGACCTGCGCCTCAACGGATTTGAACGCATCTATGTGAACCTTCGCCTCCTCCATCGCGATCTCGATCCTCGTGGCCGGATGCGGGGCGCCCGTCTGGGGGTTCATCGCGTTCCTCGCGATGTACTCGATGATTCTCTTGCGCTTGTTCTCCTGCATGATCTTGCGCTGTTCGGTCGTGAGCTGCACTTCGCCCTTCAGGATGATTATCTTCGCGACTTGGGTCGGGTCGACTGTTCCGAAGATCTGCTTGATCTTGTCCTCAGGAGCCCTTGTCCCCTTCTTCGCGTTCTTGAAAATGGTGTCTATGACCATGTGCTCGACAAGGTCGACCTCCCTGCCGTCCTTCATCTTCTGGACGACGTCAGGGTCTATGAGAATCTCGAAGCTCTCGCCGTGCGATTCATACCTTGCGACTATTGCCTCATCAAGGTCGACCATGATATCAGCTCAGGCTGCGAGCGTCTTCACGTAGGCCTCGACCTCGGCGTCCGTGAGCCTCCTGAACTTCTCGCCGACTTTGACAACGCCGATCTCGACAGCCTTCGTGTTGAGGCTTTCCTCAGTCGCCTTGGCGAGGGCCTTGAGCCCGAGCAGGATGGCCTCGTCCATGGAAAGACCCTCCTTGTACTCCTCCTCGAAGACGTCCATGATGGCGTTCTTGCCAGCGCCTATGGAGCCGGCCTTGTAGGCGACGAGCGCACCGCTCGGGTCCGTCTCGAACAAGTGGCAGCCCTGCTCATCGACTCCCGCCACCAAAAGCGCGGTTCCGAATGGCCTGACGCCACCATACTGGGTATAGTTCTGCTTGAAGTCGCAGAGTCTCTTCACGAGCGTCTCGATGTCCATCTTCTCGGCGTAGGTCACCTTGTTTACCTGGGCCAACATCCTGGCATAGTCCACCAGGACACGAGCGTCTGCGACCAAGCCCGAGGTCGCGCAGCCGATGTGTTCGTCTATCTGGAATATCTTTTCGATGGACTTCGATTCGATGAGCTTGCTCGCGATCCTCTTGTCTACTATGAGCGCGACGCCATCCCTGAACTTCAGACCAACGGTTGTCGTTCCTCTCTTGACTGCCTCGCGGGCATATTCCACTTGGAACAGTCTGCCATCAGGCGAGAAGACGGTGATCGCTCTGTCATATGCCATTTGCCCTGGTTGCATGTGTGTAACACTCCTTCTGAAAGTGAGATAGGCTGAGCTACATTGGCTCTATCTGGATTTCGCCTAAGGTGGTAACTCGATATAAAGGTTTTCGGCGATTTTTCGAATCTATTGCCTAAGGTCAGGATGTGTCAAAAACGCTCTTCGTTCCTGCCAATTCGGGACTTGTACTTCACCTTCAGGGTCTTGATCGTCCCGGAGGTTCGAAGGGTGGAGACCTTGCATGCGGTACCCCTGATCGAATCCATCTTGGAGAGTATAGCGATGGCCTCCTCCTTCAGAAGATGAGGGACCTTCAGGATTCCGAAGTTGTCCTCAAAGACGGTTATCCTGAAAGAGTTCGCGAGGGGTGTGCCCCTTGCGACATGGATTAGAGAATCGAGAAAATCGTTTCGGGCGAAAGTGGGTTCGCCCTCGATGCTGAAGGCGACGTATCTGTACCTCTCACCCGGAGCTTTGCTGGGCATGGAAGCTCTCAGCGCACGAAGTCTACTCCGTGTTTGGTCTTCGGTTCCGAGTCCTTTGAGGACATCAGTCCTGGTCCTTTGACCCCGGTGAGCACGACCATCGTCCTGATGAGTCCGCTCATGTTCGGGTCCACACTGCAGCCCCAGATCAGCCTTGCGTTCGGGCTTATCCTGGCGCCCACCAGCTCAGCAGCTTTCTCCGCCTCTGTGACCGTCATGTCGTTCCCGCCGGTGACTCTGATGAGCGCTCCCCTTGCTGATGAGAGATCGATGTCCCCCAGAAGCGGTGACTCGAGGGCCTGCTGGACTGCGGAATCTATCCTGTCCCCCTTTGCCGTCTTGTTTGACGCCTCGCCCATCCCGATCATCGCGACGCCGCCGTTCTTCATGATGGTCATGACATCGTTGAAGTCGAGGTTGACGAGTCCCGGCTTCGTTATGATCTCTGTAAGACCTTTTATCGACTCCATCAAGACCTCGTCTGCGACTCTGAATGCTGCGTCCAGGGGGAGTTTCGGCACCAGTTCGAGCAGTTTGTCGTTTTGTACTACAGCGCAAGTGTCGCAGTGCATCTTGAGCCTCTCGAGCCCTTTCAGCGCATTGTCCATCCTGACTTTCCCCTCTGCCTTGAACGGGATAGTCACTATGCCGATCACGAGCGCGCCTGCCTCCCGGGCCAGCTTCGCGACCACGGGCGCCGAGCCCGTGCCTGTCCCTCCTCCCATTCCGGCCGTAACGAATACTATGTTGGAATCCTTGACAAAGGCCTTGAGTTCTTCCTCGGCCTCTTGGGCGGCTCTCTCGCCTATCTCTGGCAGAGCCCCAGCACCTAGTCCGCGGGTCGTCGACCTTCCGAGGAGGATCTTGTGGGGCGAGTGAACATGCAGGAGATGTTTCGCGTCGCTGTTCGCCGCGACGAGTTCCGCGCCGAAGATCCCGGCTGTGCTCAGGCGATTGATAGTGTTCGATCCACCGCCACCACAGCCAACGATCGATATGCGGACCTTCAGCTTCTCTACGATCCTCGCCAGCTCGTCGTCGTCCGGAGTCCCCAGATCAGTCTTCGTACTCTTCTCAAGCTCGTGCTGTTCAAGAGCGTCATCAATAAGCGATTTCATGTCATCCCATCCGAAATTGTTTGCGCATACGTATTATCCACTGTAGTATATAAATGCAGTCCGGCCAGATGGTTGTGGCATGTTCGTTTTCGATAGGCGAATCTCCCGTGCAAAACAACTTCGCGAGAGCCGTTCGAGCCCTCCCGAACGCGCCTAGAGAGCGCGCATCTAGTTCTCCGATGAGCGAGTGAAACGGATTAGTGAACAACCGCCTTTTCTTCCTACGGAAGAAGAAAGTCGGGATAACTGGCTCATATCTGGGTCTAGATATGTTTATATTCTGGATACCTGATTACTTATCTAGTCTTATGGGGTGCACTCATGCCGAAGTCTCTAGTGAAAGATGCATTGGGAAAAGACGTACAGGACGTAGTGGAGAGGTCTTCCCCTCAGCCCGCAGCGCAAGTGCAAGTAACAACACCTGCGCCCCAGACCGCGGATGACGAGGAGATAGCAAAGATCGCAGCGCAATTGGATGTTTCTATCAAGATCATTGGTTGCGGCGGCGCCGGTTCCAATACCATCAACAGATGTGTTGAGGCAAGAATCTCAGGCGCTCAGCTGTGCGCGATCAATACGGATGCCAAGCACTTGTTGGCCATCCATGCTCCAAAGAAGATCCTGATCGGAAAGAACATAACCAGAGGTCTTGGCGCAGGCGCCATACCTCAGGTCGGAGAGGCAGCAGCCAAGGAGAACGAGCGGGAAATACGCGATTTCCTCACAGGTGCGAACATCGTGTTCGTCACTGCTGGAATGGGCGGCGGAACCGGAACGGGCTCTGCTCACTATGCGGCTCGCTTGGCGAAGGAGCAGAAGGCCTTGACGATCGGAGTGGTCACATTGCCCTTCAAGGCGGAGGGTGAAGTGAGGATGGAGAACGCGCTCGACGGGCTTGAGAGGTTGAGGAGACTGTGCGACACAACCATAGTCATCCCCAACGACAAGCTGCTAGAGCTAGTTCCGAAGCTGCCGGTAGATGCAGCTTTCAAGGTGGCGGATGAAGTCCTCATGCAGACCATCAGGGGCCTGACGGAGATCATCACCAAACCCGGCCTGGTCAACTTGGACTACAGCGACATCATGACAGTCATGAACGAGGGCGGCGTCGCGTTCGTCGGTATCGGCGAATCCGATGAGGCAGACCCCGAGGACAGGATCGAAGCGGCGATCGAGGAGGCGCTCAACTCTCCATTGCTTGGAGAGATAGACCTCAAGGAGTCGAAGGGAGCACTCATCAGGGTCGTGGGCGGTCCGGATATGACAGTCTCCGAGGCACAGAAGGCCGCCGAGGTTGTCGGTCAGAGGGTCGCGAAGCACGCTAGGCTCATCTGGGGATGCAGCATCGACCCAGCGCTCGAGAGCACTGTAAAGATACTCTTGATCGTGACCGGTGCGAGGTCCGATACCGTCATGGGGAGCGGAGCGGCCTCCGCGCCAGGAGCGGCGTCCAAGAGAGCCCCTGCGGCCAGCTCAAGGTCCTTCGGAAGAGACGACGAGCCTATAGACTTCGTCAGATAGACTGGCTATTCGCGAGCCAGCTCTTCCCAAACTCCAAACGACGGACGATCGATATGTCCGCCTAGCGTCTTACTTTTCTTTCGACTTTCCCTTCCAATCTCGGCTTGTCCGCAAACCTGGAACCGCACCCGGTGCAGAACTGGTCTTCGAGTTCCACCTTCCCACCGCAGACCGAACATTCGGCTCCTCCCACCCTGTCCGAGAAGATGACTCCGCACAAGCAGGCGAATGCATCCTTGTCCACTCTCCTGCCGCAGGCAGGGCATTCAGACACGAATTCGATCAGGGAGTGTCCGCAGTGCTCGCAGGCGTTTGCGGTCTCAGGTATCTCCCCGCCACATTTCGGGCAGAGTATGTTGCCTTCTCCGACCAGCAGCGCTCCGCACGCGCAGGCCTTCTCATCTCCGCCAACTATCCTTCCGCACTCTGGACACTGGAACAGGTCCATGGAGAAGTCCGTCGAGAACACCACACCACACTTTCTGCAGAACATGTCCTCGTCCATCAGGTTGGCTCCACATTCAGGGCACTGAAGAGACCGCTTGTACATGGTGCAGTCACAGCTCTCGCCATCGAGCAGTCGTCTGCCACAGATGCTGCAGAACGAGGCGTTGTCTGGTGATTTCTGGATGTGCTCCTTCATCGAGAGATAGGTGTTCTCTGTGATCTCGCCGAGCAGGAACCTCTCCTCGAGCAGGAGCAACTTGTCGTCCTTCGACAGTGGCACAGGCTTGATGACAGGCATCTTGGAGTCCACAACATGAGGTTTCTGCGCAGAGTATCCCAACTGTTTTCCGCATATGGGACAGGTGTTCACACGCATCGCACATGAGTTGTGGAACTGTTTCCCGCATCCGCACAGGACACTCGGTAGATCTGGCTTGATCATGCCGAGGCAGATGTCGCACTTGATCTGTCCCTTGACCCTGACCGCCTTGACCTGTGGGCGAGTCCGCATCCTCATCTTCCTTGCGGCTGCTCTCCTGATCTGCCCCTTTGGGACTTTTATCATCCTGGGTTTGCCGACGGGAGTTCTTCTAGACACCAACATCGTTGAACAAAGAACAACCAGGGTCTTCAAGACCTTCACTCCAGCTCAGGAGCTGATTGCCTCCAACGGATATAAAAGACCGACACGTGATGCACTCATCATGACGATCAAGGACACTGTGAAGTTCGTGAGCGAGCTCATGGCGGTTGCGGCTAGGACCGCCCCGAAAGCAGCCGGCCAGGATTTCATCGAGATCATCACGCTGTCAGATTCCGAAAGGATAACAGTTGGCAACGAGATGATCCAGATCGGAAAGGAGCGAAGCATCTCTGGCTTCGAGCGGGATGGGAAGAACGTCCTCGATTCCGATGCGGTCATTCTCATCGGCCTCTTGCCTCACAAGGGCCTGGGATTGAACTGCGGAGCGTGCGGCTATGCGAGCTGCGAGGAGTTCAACACCAAAGCTTTCACCGGAGATTTTCAGGGTCCCAATTGCGGAGTGAGACTACTCGATCTCGGAATCGCACTGGGGTCAGCGGCCAAGATGGCCTCGGAACTCAATGTGGACAACCGAATCATGTACAGGATAGGTGTCGCAACCAGGCGCCTGAAGGTGGGGAAATCCAACATCATGCATGGAATTCCGCTCTCGGCAACGGGTAAGAGCATTTTCTTTGACAGGTCGACGAAGTGAAGCGTGCTCGTTCAGGAGTTTCGGACTCTTCTTCTCACTTTCTTGGCGGAGGCCCCAAGTTCGTTCCGTCAAGAAGATACACCACGAGGCTTCCTTCATCGACCAATGCGTTTCTGAAAATCGGCCCCAGTCTCGAACTGCTCGCCCTGTTCACCGGTGTACCTGTCAACAGCGGGTTGAATGCGGGCACCACAACGAGCTCGTTTGGGCAGCACGGGTACCTCTCTAGGACTTTCTTCCTTCTGAATCCCGCCCTCACCCAGCACTTCTCGTTGCTCTTTGTTCCCAGGGTGTCCGTGAGCAGAACCGAAGGATGGATGTGTCCCATGACTAGCTTGGACCCGCCCATCGTCTCTTCGGCAGGCCAGACGTGACCGTGACAGACGCCTACGTCATCCAATTTCAAACCTCGTCCGGCAACCGCTTGGACTCCAGCTGGAAGAATCGCGGATAGTCCGCCATCATGGTTGCCTGCGACGATCGTCACATTCCCGTACCTTCTGAGGAGAGTCTCTAGAAACGGAGGAATCTCTCTGTCTTCCCGGTAGCTCACCGAAGGTATCTTGTGCTTGACATCGCCGAGTATCAGGAGATTGTCTCCATGGGATGCGAGCGACTCAAGGCTCGAGAGCATCTTTGGAGCCTGAGAAGGAATGTTGAACCCGGCACGCCTGAGCTGCGCCTCTATTCCAAGGTGAAGATCGGAAACGCACACCCATTTCCTCTGCCCCTCGATGACAAGTGCGGGGAGATCAGGGACTGGTTCCAGGTTCACGGTTCTCTATACTGTGACCTGGAGATAAATGTGATTCCCTATCTGCCGAGGAAAAGCCTGTCTGCCAGCAACCTGGGCAGTCCGGCGGCAAGTATCGCCTCCGAAGCGCCACCAATGTCGTAGCCGGCTCTTCTGACAAGGCAACTCCTTCTGTCCGTATCGAGAACCGCGAAACTCGCTCTGGGATCTCCGTCTCGCGGTTGCCCTACAGAACCCGGGTTTATTGCCATCATTGAGCCGAAATCCTTCACATATGGCATATGAGTGTGGCCGAGAATGAGAAGGTCGCCGCCAGAACTTCTCACGATATCTTCATTGATCTCATCTTCGAAAACGTATTCGGTCGCACTCCCGACCGAGCCGTGGTACATGGCGACTTTCATGTCGCCAGCCTCGAACTTCGATTCGATCTCAAGAGACATGAGGAATTTCTGAGATCCTTCTTCCAAGGCCGCGGCGGTCCATCGAGATGCCGCGGCCGCATGGGGATTCATCCCTGTCGTATCCTCCGTGAGTGCCGAGATCTCGTGATTGCCCAGGACTGCGTGTGCAGCCGAATCTCCGACGATATGGCAGCACTCGTTTGGGTTCGCTCCGTACCCAACGATGTCTCCGGCGCAGACCACTTGGTCGATCTCTGCTCTCTCTATCTCCCTCATCACTGCCTTGAGCGCTTGGAGATTCGAGTGGATGTCTGCGACGATCGCCAATTTCATACTCGGTCCTCCGCTGGCCTCTCACAAGTATCTGCGGAGGACGAAAGGTATCTTCTCAATCACGTCAGTGGCCAGAAGGCCGTAGCTCTTCTCCTCGAACGCGAGGTTGCCGGCGACCCCTGCAGTGAACGCACCGACCCTCGCGGCGGCGAACGGAGTCGCGTTCTGGGCAAGTATGGAGGCGACGATGCCAGTGACCACGTCCCCGGTGCCCCCTACTGTCATTGCGTCGTTGTGGACTCTATTCAATTTGACGAATCTCCCGTCGCTTATCACGTCTGTCGGGCCCTTGAGAAGAATGGTCATCTTGAGTCTCGACGCAGCCTCTCTCACCGCCTCTCCCCTCTTTTCTTGGTCATCGGGGTGCACGGTCTTGCCGGTCAGCTTCTTGAACTCGCCAGCGTGAGGAGTGATCACTCCAGATTTCTTTTTCAATATCCTAGGCTTGTCACCACAGGCGACGATGGCATCCGCATCGATCACCAAAGGTGTGCTCACCCTCGATATTATGTCCTGAACTGCGGAGATGGTCTCCTTAGCGCTGCCCAATCCCGGGCCGATGGCCACAACGTCCATCCCCCTCGCGAAATCGACGAGGTAGTCGACGTGCTCTTCCGAGAGAGTCTCTCCCTTCAAGGGCTTGACAATGATGTTGGGAGAGTATATGGAAACCGGAAGGGCGGCAGGCTCAGGGGTAGCGACAAAGGTCAGGTCGGCACCGGCTCTCATCGCCGCCATGCCAGTGAACGCAGGAGCTCCAGTGTATGGTCCTCCACCGATGACGAGGATCCTCCCAGCGTCTCCTTTGTGGGCGTCCTTCTTCCTTCTCGGGATGAGGGCAAAGTCACCTGGTCCGCAGTAGGTCTCAGCATCCTTCGGGATCCCGATGTCCTTCACGATGATCTTTCCGGAGTTGTGCGGGTTCATGCCAAGCTTCGGAGCGTGGAGAGTCACTGTCGCCGTTGGTCTCACTTGAAGGTCTGAGGGCCATCCGGAAGGTACGTCGACCGAGACAATGGTCCTCCGGGACTGATTGACGGTCTTGATGAGTTTGGAGTAGGGATCCCTGGGTCTTCCTTGCAGACCCACGCCCAGCAGAGCATCGACTATGATCTCATACTGCCCAGGGTCGAAGTGTTCGAGCGGTCTGATCGTGTCCTTGGCCCTCTCCATGTTGACCCTTGCGATGTCGCTGGTGATTTCCTCGTGTGGTTCTGCCAGGTAGGATTCGGCGTGGACTGCCTTCGCCAGATGTCTGGCTGCGACAAACCCGTCTCCCCCGTTGTTGCCCTTCCCACACAGAACGGCCACTTTCGCATCCGGCTTGCAGATGCTCAGGACGTATTCCGCGACTGCTGCTCCTGCGTTCTCCATCAAGGTGATCGTTCTCACCCCAAGGTAGGACGCGTTGATGTCCAGAACCTTGACTTCCTCCGGAGGAATCGCTGACCTTACCACGGCGTCGGATTGATTCGTCCGCTATTAAACCCTGCGAGAATGGCTGTCTTCGAATATGCCAGACGTCATATTGTCGTCGTCAGTCTTGAAAAGAAATATATAGGCAGACCCCGTAACTCCAACTGCCGGCAGGGAAAGGGTAAGTGAGCGAGATAAAGCGCCTTGTTTTGGACGTGTTGAAGCCCCATCACCCCACTATCATAGAGATGTCGCGAAGGATAGGGGTTCTGAACGGTGTCTCTGGTGTCAACTGCACTCTCGAGGAAGTTGACAGGGAGACCGAGAGCGTCAAGATCACAATAGAGGGGACCTCGATAGATTTCGAGAGCGTCGAGGAGACCATATCCGATTGCGGCGGAGTGATACACTCCGTCGACAGCGTCTCCGCGGGCAAGAAACTCGTAGAAGAGGTCGAGACGCCCCAAGACAGGTAGGCTCATTCTTTGTCGCGCGGAGTGGTCTTCAGCTTCTGAGCAACCTTGACCATGAGCTGCGGCTTGTCCAGTTTCGGTTCCACCAGCACCCTGCCGCCCGAGCGATACCAGAACCTGGGATGACTCTTCTCGAGCTCGAGTATGCAGTCGAGATTCAGAGATTTCGCTGCCGAGAAGAGCATCTGCGCACTGGGAGCTTCGATCGCGTCCTTCTTCGCGACCCTCCGCCCTTTAGCTCTGCTCAGACGGATGTCAAAATAGGCAGGATAGAGCACGATAGCCTTCTCGGGGTCCATAGCCATCTATTGGCCTCGACTTTGCGAACGAAGCGCCTCTATCTAACCTTGTCGGTCGCAAGCCCTTGCGCAGCCGGGTCTACTTTTAATATGTGTCTCGTTCATGCGTCGCGAAGAAGGCATACCGATGTTGGATGAGGATGTTGCTGAGGCGACGCTCAGAGCGATCGGGTCGAAGGCGACTGTTCTGCTTGCAGAGGTCAGGTTGGAGGAGAGGAACATGAGAGGTCTAGCTGTCAAGTCCTCCCAGGTGAGCGGCCTGAATTCGTTAGAGGACTCTGGCATGAATGTTCGCGTCGTCCTTCCCACTGGGATCGGCTTCGCCAGCAGCAATCGCGTATCAAGAGTTGAGGGCGCGAGACTTGCCAAGCAGGCGCTCAGGCTAGCCAAGGGTGGCAAGAGGAAATCCCCAGTCACTATGTCCTCAGAACAGCCCGTTCGGACAACCTGGGCGGTCTCTCAGAAGCGCAGCCTCATCGATGTCACGACCGAAGACAAACTTGCGTTTCTGAGGGAATTGGATTCACTTGTTGTCAAGACGGGCGTCAAGGTTCAAGGCCGATACTACGAGCTCAAAGACTACGAAATCGGAGGTTTCTTTGCGAACTCAGAGGGCTCACGCATTCGGTCTTTCCTCCCGAGAGTAGTCATCGAAGCCTCCAACATCGTATCTTCGAAAGGCGAGGTTGCCAAGAGCATCAGGGAGTGGGGAGCTAGCGGCGGGTGGGAGAAGGTCGATGAGTGGGATCTAGGGCGAGTCTTGCCAGCTGAAGTGCGGATGCTCAAGAACCAGATCGAACACGGCAAGGTGCTCAAGCCAGGCGTGTACGACCTGGTGTGCGGCTCTGAGGTAACGGGCATCGCAGCGCACGAGTCATGCGGCCATCCCATGGAGGCCGACAGGATCCTGGGAAGAGAGATGTCGCAGGCCGGCAGGTCCTTCGTATCGCCGGACATGATTGGCAAGAAGATTGGGTCAAAGTACGCCACTGTGATTGACGATCCAACGGTCCCAGGCTCATACGGATACTACTTGTATGACCAGGAAGGCGTCAAGGCGCGACCCAGACACCTCTACAAGGATGGGCTGATCAATGAATTCCTTCAGAACCGGGAGACAGCCTCGCGAATGAATCTGAAGAGCAACGGGTCTTCTCGATCGGAATACTATCTAAGAGAGCCAATTGCGCGTATGGCCAATACATTCGTGGCTCCCGGAGACTTTCAGGAGGACGAGCTCATAGGTTCTGTGAAGGATGGCGTTCTGATGCGCTCATTCACTGAGTGGAACATCGACGACAAGAGATACAACCAGAAGTACGTTTCAAGGGAAGCATACTTCGTCAAGGACGGCGAACTCGCAGGCCCCGCAAAGAAATGCACCCTCGAGATAACGACACCAGGATTTTGGGGGGCAATAGATGCAGTCTCCAAAAAAGTCGAGCTCAACGCTGGGGAATGCGGCAAGGGTGATCCGATGCAGGGAATGGCAGTCTGCACGGGTGGTCCAATGCTGAGGCTCAGGAGTGTGACTTTGAAATGAGCGACCTCAAGGAACTCGCAGTTCATCTGGTGGAGCTGGCGAGATCGGAGGGCGCCAAAGACGTTGTTGCACAGGCGGTCCAGTCAGACACTCAGCAGGTGCGCTTCTCGAATAGCCAGATAGACGCAGTGAACGGGTGGAGCGAGAGACATGCCATCCTGTTCGTCGCTGTCGGCAAGCATGCTATCGCATCCGATCTGAGGTCGCCTGACAATTATGACGAGCTGGCCAAGAGACTCGTGGTCCAGGCGAAGAAGGCGCCGGAGAACGAAGGTTACGGAGGCATCGCCTCTGGCAGGTTCAAGTACAAGCCGGCCAGGATTGACAGGGCCATCATAGGTCTGAAAGATCCGTCCAAGCTGGTTCATGAGGCCATATCTGCTGCCGAGTCCGAAGGGGCGAACAACGTTGGCGGCACACTCTTCGTGCGCCATCAGAGGTCTGGCATCGCATCGTCTGCAGGCGCGCTTGCCACTGACGAGTCTGCCTCAGTCGACTTATCGGTCAGGGCATTCTCTCAACCAGAAGCTTCCGGCCACGCGCTCTCGTGCTCGCCCCGCCTTTCCAGACTTCGACCCAAGGAGACTGGAGCGAAAGCTGGGCGCTTGGCCGCAATGGCGAAGAACCCGGCACAGGGAGATCAGGGGAAATCTGATTTCATATTGGAGCCGCTGTTCATCGGCGGTCTGATCAATTCCACATCCAACATGATGAGCGCGTTCCAGGTCGATATTGGCATGTCCATGTACGCTAAGAAGATTGGCAAGCGGGTCGCGTCTGAGGAGGTCACAATCCTTGATGATCCTGTTTCTGACTCCACGTCCAGGCGGGCGTTCGACCACGAGGGCGCTCCGTGCAGACGGAATGTCGTGGTCAAGGACGGCATCCTGAACACCTATCTTCACAACACCTCTACCGCCAAGAGGTTCAAGACAAAGACGACTGCAAACGCAGGACCTTTGATACCAACGGCGTTCACGACTGCCGGGCAGCCTTTGCCCTTCCACCCGGTGGTGGTCCCCGGCGACTGGAAAGTCGACGAGATGATAGCGGACACCAAGCGCGGACTGTACGCGAACAACACATGGTACACGAGGTATCAGAACTATTCTACTGGGGAATTCTCCACGATTCCTCGCGACGCGATCCTTCGCATCGAGAACGGGGAGATCGTTGGGGCTGTCAAGAACATAAGGGTCAGCGACAATATGATGAACCTGTGGAAGAGCGCAGATGCAATATCAAAGTCATCGGAAGAGATTTTCTGGTGGGATGAAGCTGCTCCGCCGTCGACGCTGCCTACAGCTAGGTTCAGAGGACTCAATGTAACCAGATCATCATGAGTTCCAGGGCGAGGCAATTCACTTTGGCGGAGATGCCCCAGACTCCACAAGTATCGCGTTGGCGACGCCGTCTTGTCCGCATCTGGACGTTATCACGGCCTCTCCTATGTCGGTCATGACTGTCGCACCCTTGGTAATTATGTTCCTCTGGACGTAGTTCGGGTTGGACGGGCTTGACTTGACCGACAGGATCGTTGCCTTCTTCATGGTCTTAGTCTTCGGGTCGACGACATTCGCAGTGTCGACCAACAGCAGGCGGGCCTTCGTGTTGGCGCCCTTGACTCTGTACATCTTGACCTTTCTTACTCCGACGTGAGTGAACTGCTTCTCTCTTCCGACTTCGAATCGCCGTTTCTTGCGGGCGAGTCGCAGTCTTCCGCCGGACGCCTTTCTCTTGGGCCTGCCTTGCCAAATGGCCATCGATAACCTCGGGTGATGTGAAAGTGGGAGGGGTATTAAAACATTGTGGGTTTGGTCCTTTTCAGTTCTACCTCGTGGAACTGGACGTCCACGACCTCACCGATTCGAACGCTGGCATAGAGCCCGTTCTTCGCCGGGCCGGGATTCACGAAGGTGGTGTTCATAGTGAGGACCTTCCCTCTCGATTCGTGGACGTGACCAGAGAGCGCAAGCACTGGTTTGAACTCCTTTGCGACTCTCAGTATCCCCTCTGATCCCAGACTCTGTCCTGCTCTCGTCAAGTCATTCATCCCGTAGGCCGGCGTGTGTGTCACCATGATTCCTTCGGAGAGGGCTATGGCTCTTAGAGATCTCTCGATTATGTCTTCCTCCATCTCGAACGGCATTCCCGAGTCCGACGGGAGCCCACCGCCGAACCCAAAGAAGTTCCATCCGTGGAGGCTCACCCTCATGTTGTGCACGCTCGCGTCAGCCTGTTCGAGTATGGCAACTGTGTCAGGATGATCGCAGTTGCCAGGAACGGCCAATATGCGCGTTTTGATCCTGGCGAGGAAGTCGCTCACGAAGCTGGTAGAGCCGAGAGTCGTGAAATCACCACATATGACGATGGCGTCGTAGGATGTCTCATGCGAAGCGGCTTCGATCATCCCTGCAGCCTCAGAGGAGCCGTGCAGGTCCGAGCAGACTAGAAGGTCCAACTCTCTCACGACATCACCATGGTGTCGAGATGCCGAACGAAAGGCTTTCGTATATCAGCAGATAGGCGATTCCGTATCCGATTATCGCGCCGCCGTTCAGGAGTGGCAAGCCGGCTTGTGGCCTTCCCTTGAGGACGAAGGTCATGAGAACGGCGAACCCGATCAGTGAGCCTAGGAGAGCTCCCATGGCAACCAAGAGGCTGCCCGAGAAATCCCCTATCATCTTCTCGGGAAGGAAGTTGAAAGCAGATGCGATCAGAATGCCTGGGATGATTATGTCTCCCAAGCCCATGAACATCGCATCCCTCTCCTCCCCCTCATCGAGTTGCTGCATGAGCGGTTTCTGGTTCATGTACGAGTAACCTCTCTTCTTGGGTATGACCAGCAAGATCGGCAGTCTCATCTTCGTCACTCCGTCCGCGAGCGCGACCATGTGCTTCGTGCCATAGACCGATATCGCGTCGTAGACTGCGAGTGCGACGAGCAGAATCATCGTCGGCAGTATGCCGAGCGATATCCCGAAGATGCCGATGACCCCTATGGCCATCACGATGCCAGCAGCGTCTATTACATACCATTCGGGTTTCTTGATCAGATAGTATGTGAAGATGCCAGTGACCGCAAGAGAGAGCGCGAACGATACCTCCTCCCACACGAACCTTGAAAGGATTATGAGGAACACGAAGAAGATTGTGTACGCTACCGCTCCCAAGAATACAATCCGGACGATGTTCTCCTTATGTTTCTTTATTATGTATAATATGGCAAACGTGAACAGAAGCACCGCGACTATGTAGTAGATCGGTATCAACGGATCATTCGGATTCTCAAAGACCTGCATGTCCTTGCCGAGAAACGCCCATGTCATTGCCAAGGCGCCAAACTGGGCGATGGCAAAAACCAATCCCATTAGTATGGTGGTCCTCACTGAGGCATCCATTGCCCTGGGCTATTCAGGAGTGCTTTAGAAATACTTTGTGCATGCCTTCTGCGGAGAAATTCCTTATACCTCTAGACATGTGTCTCACGCGTGGCAGAACTGGACCTGCTCAGGATTGATGTTTTTACCGACGAGCTGTTCATGGGCAATCCTGCTAGCATAGTGCTGGATGCAGATGCGCTCGATGAGATTCAGATGCAGAGGATTGCTTCAGAGACGGGCCTTTCGGCCACCGCATTCGTGTTGAAGTCCAAGCGGGCAGATGTTCGTCTGAGGTACTTCACCCCATTCGGAGAGGATCCACTGTGTGGTCACGCCACGATTGGGGCATTGTGGAGCCTTGCCGAGGGCAAAGCATTCGGCAACATATCCGGTGGCAGGCACCGAGTTGAGACTCCAGTAGGAATCCTCCCATTCTCGTTGGAGGGAGACGTCGAAGGGCTCAAGCGGGTGTGGATGACGCAGAAGAGGCCGATGTTCGCGCGCGAGGGGGATGTGAAAGAGGTTGCCAGCGCTCTGGGGATCGGCGTCGAATCCATGTTCCATGATGAGTTTCCCCTGAGCAGGGCGTCGACGGGTCTGCCTTGTCTGCTTGTCCCTGTGAAATCGCTCGACATAATAAAGAGACTAGAACCCAGGAGAGATGAGGTCTTGACTTTGTCGAAGGAGTTGGATATTGCCTGCATCGAGGTCTACTCTTGGGGCGTCCTGGACAAGGGTTCCACAGTCCATGCCAGGAGCTTCATTCCCTCTCAGGGTACCCTGGAAGATCCTGCATCGGGCATGGCGGCCGGCGCCCTGGGTGCCTACCTGGTCGAGAACGAGTTCATCCCGAGAGACAAGTTCGGGGAGATCGTGGTGGAACAGGGTCATTGGATCGGCAGACCTTCAAGAATCCATGTGAGGGTGGAGAAACATCGCGATTCGATTCGGAAGGTCGAGGTTGGCGGTTCTGCTCGGGTCTCATTCAGAGCCAGACTTCTTGTCCCATGAGAGAAATCAGCTGACGCGTACGCCAAACGCGACCGTCCCGGAAACCTTCTCTATCTTGACCTTGACCTGCGATCCCTTCGCTGTCCCGGGCACGTAGACAATGAAGTTGCCCTTGCGGGCAATGCCATCTCCCTTCTTGCCCACGTCTTCTATCATCATGTCGTAGGTCTCTCCGGCCTCTATCTCCTTCGCCTCTTTTGCCTTGACCTGCTTCTTCACGTGCACAGGTCTGTGCGCACCACAGGTCTCGCAGACCAGGATCAGGATGCGTCCATCCTTCACAATCTTAGTATCTGGCCGGCTGCATTCGGAGCACAAAACGTACTCGTCGACATAGTTCTTGATCCTGTCAGCGACCTGCGCGACCGCAACCTTGCCCTTGAAAACGACACGTCTTCCCTCCATCGATCCTGCCGTGCCAAGTTCTCGCAGGAGGTAGCCGAGCAAGTGGGCGGGTTCTCTTCTAAGAGCGTCCACAATGTCGCCAAAGTTCCTGATGACCGTGGTCTTGCCTTCGATCATCACATCGGCCTCTGGGACTTGGAACCGGTCGTGTGACTCGAGGGTGGTCGGAAGCTTCTTCTTCGCCCTCTCGAGGAGCAACTCGTAGTCGAAGGTTTCCACAGGAGCCATTGCAGTTCCATGGCGGATGGCCTAGTTAAATCTATTGCAGTCGCGTCTGGCACGTCCTCATCTTAGCTGCTTCACGTTGCGTCATGCAGTCGCGTTTCGGAGCCTTCTCGACAGGTTTATGAATGAGTCATGGCAATCACAAGCTGATAGGGCGTCGTTGGCATGTCACATCCCACGAGACCGAAGGCTGCCCCAGATAGCAAGAAGAGGGGCGGCATTTCTGAGTCGATCTCGGAGAGATTCTCCGCTTTCGATGTGCTCTCAGATGGCGTCTCAGCCGTCGACAGTCGATTCACAGTTGTCTACCTGAACAGCGCGTTGATGGCCCGCTACGGTGACCTGACTGGGAAGAAATGCTTCGAGACACCTCTTGGGTCGGACGAGATATGTCTTCAATGTCCAATCAAGTCGGATTGGGATTTCAAGAAATCACCATATTCGAAGCGTGTTGTGGATGAAGATGGTTCCGTCCTCGAGGTCACGATTTCGAAGACAGTCGATGCTTCCACGGGTGAGGCGTACTGGATTTCGGTTGCGCGGGACATCACAAAGAACGTGAAGACCGAGAGTCGGCTCGCAGTCCTCGCGGAATCCATAGACCAGATGGCAGAACCGGTTTGCGTCTCGGATGCGGAGGGAGCCATGATCTTCGTTAACAAGGCGTATGTGATGCTCACCGGCTACAACGAGAAGAGTGTCGCCGGCCTCAGCATCACAGAGACATCGACGCCAGGCGTGCCCGCGGGGACCATGCAGACGATCATGAAGGCGGCTGCCACGAAGGGCTGGATAGGCGAAATGACCGGGCTGAGGAAAGACGGGACTAGATACTACACTCATGTTGATGCAAAACCTGTCAGAGCCGAAGCTGGCGAAGTAATCGGCGTTGTCGGGATCATGCGAGACGTGACGCGCCAGAAGACCGAGAAGATCGAGATTGAGAAATACACCTCAGAACTAGAATCGAAGATGGAGGCCAGGACCGCCGAGCTGGCGAAGAGGGTCAGCCAGTTGACGACGATAAACAAGATCAGTCGAGTTGTCACCTCCTTGCTTGACCTGGACGAGCTGATAATTGATTTCGTCAAGGCGATTGCGCAGGGCTTTGGATACAAACACGTGTCGATGTTGATGGTGGACAAGGAACGAGGAGATCTCTACTTCAAAGCTGGCTACGGCTGGAAGATGGATTCGATTCCAAAGGACATGCGCATGAAGCTGAAAGAGGGGATCATCGGTCACGCTGCCTATTTTGGCGAGACGCTGGTCAGCGGGGATGTCGAGACGGATCCGCGCTATGTGAGGAAGGAGCTCATAGGAACGAAATCGGAACTCTCAGTACCAGTCACATTCAGAGGGGAGATCCTCGGTGTTTTGGATGTCCAAAGCGATGTCAAAGACGTATTCACCCGGAATGATGTCAGCACCATGGAGATGCTCGCAGATATGCTGGCGACATCCATCACAAATGCGAGGATATACACTGAATCCAAGGAGCGCGAAGTCGCTCTGTCCGTTCTGGATCGGATAAGCAAGCAGATATCATACAGGCTGGAGCCAGAGGTCGTCCTCGACCAGGTCGTGCGCGATGCGACTGTTCTTCTGAAGGCTGAGAAGGCTAGCGTCGGTCTCCTCGACGACTCGGGCAAGAGTGTCAGCTTTGTAGCTTCCTATCGGTTAGATAAGGATCTTCTCAAATCGAAACAGTTCAGCGCGTCCCTTGGAGTCACGGGCAGGGCTCTGAAATCTCTCAAGGCCGAGGTGGTCAACGACTATCTCTCGGATCCTGATTCCGTCGAAGCAGACGCTGAGTTGTTTGGCATCAAGTCGATTGTGAGCGCCCCTTTGACGATAGAGGGCAGGGGCACAGGGGTCATCAATGTCTACAACAAGCTGGGCGGAAAGCCCTTCACGAAGAGCGATATGCTCTTCCTGTCCTCGCTCGCCGATCACGCCGCGATTGCATTGGAGAATGCGAGCTTGTTGTCCTCGCTCAATCAGAGAGTCCATTCCCAGCTCGCTCTACTCGATATAGCCCTCACAATGCAGAGACAGATTGACTCAAGCAGCGTGTACGATACAATCGCCGACAAGCTTCGAGAAGTGGTATGGTGCGACGGCATTACGTTCTACCTACTCGACCGCGAGAAGAAGACGCTTCAGGCCACCCTTTCAAAGGGTCCCTATGCAAAGGAGATCATGGCTGAGGTGTTCTCGGTCGACGTTGGCATAACGGGGTGTGTTGCGAGAACGGGGAAGGCTGAGCGGGTCAATGATGCGATCAGGGATCCAAGGGTTGTTCAGGTCGCTGGCACCCCCGTAACGGAGGAGGCTCTGATGGCGATCCCTCTTGTTGGCAAGGATCGAGTCATTGGCGTTTTGACTATGTACAGAGACGGTGTCGAGGGGTTCACTTCCACTGAGTTCGAGGTTGCACAGCTGTTCGCAAGCCAAGCAACTGTCGCGGTCGAAAATTCCGAGCTTTACAGAACCAGAGAGACGCTGCTGACGGACAGCAGAAGGAAAGTGGAGCAGATGGCCAAGGTCCTCGAACTCACGAGCTCGGTGATGTACATGGATGACCTGGGCCGGCTCCTGCAGCGGGTCGCCGACGCCGTCGTCCAGTCATTCGGCTTCAGGCGGGCGTCTGTCAGAACATACGATGTGAACCGCGATGTCTTTGTCACCAGAGGTATCTGTGGATTCCCGAACTGGGTCAAGATCGGGGAAGAGCGGCCAGGACCGGGAGAACTCGAGGATCTGGTCGAGGAGAACAAGGTGGGACCAGCGACATATTACGTTCCATACGAGAAACAACCCTACGGGATTGAAGCTTTCCAGTTCCTAGCTCATCCGGAATTGGCCGACAAACCGCGAGCGAGCGTTGACGCTTGGCACGAGAGAGACCTGCTTATGATCTCATTGAAGAACCGAACCGGCCAGCTTTCTGGGTACTTGCTCGTGGATGAGCCAAATGACCTTAAGATACCTTCGCGGGAGCAACTGGAGATGCTGGAGATCTTGGGCGGAATAGCATCAATCGCCTTGGACAATTCTAGGGTGTACGAAAGGCAGGTCGTCGCGGCAAACGAGATCGCTCTCTTGAACGATCTGATGACCCACGATATCAACAATTTCAACCAAGGCATCATGGGTTACATCGAACTGCTTCTGCAGGACAAGCATCTCGACGACAACCAAAGGAGGTACGCGGAAAGAGCCCTTTTGCAGGTCCGCAACAATGCTCGGCTGATTGACAACATACGAAAGCTAGCCAAGATCCGGATGATGTCCGATTCCGACTTTACGCCGATGGATGTTCAGAAGGCTGTTGCAGAGGCCATCGATAACGTGACGAAGGCCACCACGGATCGCAAGGTTACCATCGTCTCCGCGCTCACGCCGAACACCCACTATGTGATGGCCAATCAGTTCATCGACGACCTTTTCCTGGACATCATTTCGAACGCGGTCAAATTCGACATATCGAAGCGCGTCCGAGTGGATGTTACGATATCTGATGAGACGACTAGCCAAGGTGATTTCTGGATCGTCTCCGTCGTCGACAGAGGAAGAGGGATCCCGGACGACCGGAAGAAGGTAGTTTTCGAGAGATTCGCCACTGGCATGACCGGAATCAAGGGGTTCGGGCTGGGTCTCTCGATCGTCAGCTCTGTGGTCGACAAAGTCGGAGGAAGGATCTGGGTCGAGGACAGGATCAAGGGGGATTACTCCAGAGGCACGGTGTTCAGGATCGCATTGCCAAAAGCGAATCCGCCGGCGGACCAACGTGATGCGAAGCCGACCCCCGGGGCCCAGTGATCTCTTACTTCTTCCGCTTCTGCGAGAATTCGAGCGCCGCTCTCACAAGCCCGTAGTGCAGAGGAGCTGGCCTGCCCGGCCTGGACTTGAACTCAGGGTGGAATTGCGAGCCCACGAAGAATGGATGTCCTTGGAGCTCGGCGATCTCCATCCTCTTTCCGTCGGCTGATTTCCCGGTGAACTTCAACCCCTTTTCCTGGATCATGTCGATATAGTGCGGATTTATCTCGTACCTGTGCCTGTGGCGTTCCATGATCTCAGCCTCGCGGTAGAGTTGCCAAGCAACGGAGCCCTTCTCGACCAGTATCTGCTGTGCTCCGAGTCTCATGGTCGCGCCTTTCTTGGTGACGTTCTTCTGTTCAGGCAGAAGGTCCACGACCGGATGTGCTGTGTGCGGGTCGAACTCCGTGCTGTTCGCGTCGCCCATGCCAAGCACGTTCCTCGCGAACTCCACATTGGCCAGCTGGAACCCGAGGCAGACGCCCAGGAATGGAACCTTGTTCTCCCTCGCGTACTTGATCGCCTCGACCTTGCCTTCGGTCCCTCGTGAACCGAATCCGCCTGGTATCAAGATGCCGTCCGCCTCTTCCAGGAGGCCTCTGCAGTTCTCCTTCTCGATATCCTCCGCCTCCATCCTCAAGAACTTCGCCCTGGTGTCGAGTTCCGCGCCTGCGTGTGTAAAGGCCTCGTAGTGGCTCATGTAGGAATCTCTCTGGTCCATGTACTTGCCAACGAGCAGGATCTTGACCTCATGCTTCGGGTTCATGACCTTGTTCAAGAACTTCTTCCAGTCGGCCAGCCCGTCAGGTTTGCTCTTCATATTCATCCTTGTGAGGAGATAGTCAGTCAATCCCTGCTCCTCGAGGAATATCGGGACCTGGTAGATCGATTTCGCGTCTGGCGCGCTTATGACCGCTTGGAGGGGGACGTCGCAGAACAGCGCGATCTTCTTCTTCGCTCCTTCGTCCAGCGGCCTCTCGCACCTTGCGACTATCACATCGGGCTGGATACCGACAGACCTGAGTTCTTTCACGGAGTGCTGTGTTGGTTTTGTCTTCTGCTCCTGGAGCGTCCCCAGGGTCGGGACCAGTGTGATGTGCACGAACAGGAAGTTGTCGTGCCCCATCTCTGAGCGCATCTGTCTCATCGCTTCCAGGAAGGGCATGGACTCTATGTCGCCGACCGTGCCGCCAAGCTCCACGATCGTCACATCGGCTCCTGTCTTGATCGCCACGTTCGAGATCATCGACTTTATCTCGTTCGTTATGTGAGGTATTATCTGGACCGTCTTGCCGAGGAAGTTGCCGTTTCGCTCCTTCTCGATCACGCTTCCGTAGACCTTCCCAGTCGTCACAACATGGTCGCTGGTCAAGTTCACATCGAGGAATCTCTCGTAGTTGCCCAGGTCCAGGTCTGCCTCTCCGCCGTCGTCTAGAACGAACACCTCTCCGTGCTCGAAGGGATTGAGGGTCCCAGCATCGAAGTTCAGGTACGGATCAATCTTCATCGCAGTTACTTTGAATCCTCTCGCTTTCAAAACTCGTCCGATCGAGGAGGATGTGATGCCCTTTCCTAGGCCCGACAAAACTCCCCCGGAGACAACAATAACCTTCATTCCCATCTCACGGGATTTGGAGAAGGGCCTCGCCCAACATAAAGCTTTCCTGAGGAGCCTTGGCACTGACCAGATGGTCTAGCTGTTCAGGAGTTCGCATTCTTCATGATGGCAGTAAGAACCCTAGTAGTGAGATCAATGGAATCCATCACAGGTTTTGTGACCTTTCCCTGGAATTCGATTCGTCCAGGTTGGATGCATAGGACCGCTGACCTCTTGCCCGCTCTCTCAAGTATCGAAGCCATAAGAGCAACTGCGACCCTGTGCGTGGTTATCTCCGTGTCTCTGATGTCGGCTTTCCTCACGAGCTTGATCTTTCCTGGGCTCGCGTGCAAGTCCGCAGCGTCCACGAAGATGACAACAGCATCTTCTTTCTTCTCAGATATATCGAGAACTGTGCCCTCGACCCCGTCGTGTTCAGAATAGGAGAACAACGGAAAGCGTTTCTTCAGCGCCTGCGCGACAAGCACTCCAGCGCCGTCGTCGGCCCTGTCGGTGTTTCCGAGGCCGAGTACATACACTCTGCTGTTGCCAGCGATGTCCTCGAGTTCGGATCTCAGATCCTCTTCAATGTCACCAGGTGCGTCGCGCAGCTTATGCATGGATCGTACGCCCTCGCCACCATCTCAAGGCCCAGCCGGACCTCATCGTCTTTCTTGCCGTCCGCGAGCATTCTCTCCGCGGTCAGCTTCATGTGCCTCTCGATATCGTCCAGATTCTGAGCAGTAGGTGTGATGATGTCCGCTACGTCGATGAGGCCGTTCTTGATCTCGTAGTGGTGATAGAGCGTTCCTCTCGGAGCTTCGACCGCGCCTGTACCCGACCCGTTCTCCTTCGTGGGCTTTTCGATCGGTGGATCGTCGAGCGACATGACCTTGTCCGCCGTATCGGGCAGGTGCTCGAGCGACCACAGCATCTCGATCGTCTGAGCAAGGTTGTTCATGAGCGGGTTCTTGAGCCATCTCTCGTTGTAGTGCTCCTTGAGCAGATCGGCTGCCTGGCCGTCCAGGCGCTTGCCCATGTTGATCAGCCTGGCGTTGGCGCCTACCGTGAACGGTTTCTCCTGGTACAACGATCTTTTGGCGAACGAGTGGGACACGATCCTCTCGTTCGTGAGCTTCTTGTAGTCCTCGACGTCCACTTCCTTCCCGTTGGAGATGATGATGGACTCACCTGCGAAGCCGAACTGGTTCTTCGGCGCGTTCACCGACATGAACAGCATGTCCGCCTCGGGATAGGTCGGATAGTCGATTGACGCGAACAGCTCGACCGCTCGGACAGCATCTGGCACGAGTTCGTGAGCCTTCAGCTTGATCTCTTCGAGCGCCTTCCTGCTCGGGTACTTGCCGAAGCCGCCGATCACGGGGTTCTCTCCGTGAACGATCCTTCCGCTCGTGACCGCCATCACGTGGTTTCCGAACTTCTTGAGGCGCAGAGCGCGCTTGACATCGTCGCCGTAGTCGTTCAGCATCGCTATCGCCGACGGGTAGCCAAGGAAATCGGGAAGCGCTAACAAGAACGTGTGAAGCGAGTTGCTCTCCACGTTCTCGCCCAGCATCATGAGTTCCCTGGTGACCTGGGCCTTCTCAGGCGGCTTGATCCCAAGCGCCTTTTCCAGTCCCCTGATGGCAGAGTATCTGTGAGACAGTGTGCATATCGCGCATATCCTCGGGATGACGTTGAGGTCGTCCGCAGGGGTCATGCCTTTGACCAGCTGCTCGATCAACCTCGGCCCCTCGTGAACGTCCAGCGTGACGCTCTTGACCTTCGTGCCATCGATCGTGACCGTGATCCCGCCGTCGCCTTCGACTCTTGCGAGTGCCTCGACGTTGAGCTCCCTCATGTTTTCGACTCCTTCTTGGTCTCGAGGTCTTTCACAAGCTGTGCCACACGTGCCCCTCCGAACTTCCTGATCTTCTTGATTATCTCGTCTGGGTCGTAGCCCTTTTCCTTCAGGAGATTGTACTCGGAGCTCACGTTGAGGTCATCGGTGGGTCCCCAGCAGCCAACGCAGGGCAGGTTATGGGACGGACATACCGCACCGCAACCGCCCTTCGTGAGCGGGCCAGCGCAGAATTTGCCAGCGTACAGTATGCATGGATTCTCCCTCCATCTGCATTCGAGGCAAACAGGCGACTTCAGGAAGTACGGGTGTCTTCCCGCCACAAGCTTGGAGACAGCACTCAAGAACTCCGTCTTGTCGATCGGGCATCCCGGGAGGTACATGTCGACCTTCACAAAGGCATCGATGGGCTGAGCCTCGAACGCCTTCGAGACGGTGATCTTCGCGTTCCCGTAGACCTTCTTGTACATCTCGTCCCACTTGCCCTCTCCGAGCTTCATGGCCTGGGGACCGCCGTGGCAAGCGCATGTGCCGATGGCAATCATCACTTTGGAGCGCTCCCTGATCTCCTTGAGCCTCTTCAGCTGCTCCTCGGTCGAGATGGAGCCCTCGATCAGCGCTACATCCAGCTCTCCCTCGTGGTTGTCGCTCTTCGCCATGACGAAGGAACGGATCTCAGTGGCTCCGAAGAGATCGACCAACTGGTCCTCGCAGTTCAGTATCATGAGCTGGTCGCCCGCGCAGCCCGTGAATCCGTAAACGCCGATCTTAGGCGATTGTTTTGTCACTTGCACCCCTCCCTATGAGCTCCTTCATGTGGAGCACGTCCCACCATGAGAACACGGGACCGTCTATGCATGTGTAGAGATACTCGATCGCGCAGTGGCCGCACTTGCCTATGCCGCATCTCATCCTCCTTTCGAGAGTCATCAGTATCTGGTGTTTTGGTATTCCCAGCTGGACGAGGTTCTGCATGACGTACTTGTACATGATCGGCGGGCCACAGACCGCGGCGACCGTGTTCTTCGCGTCGATCGGCCCGAGATCCTTGAAGAGCGTCGTGACGACGCCCACCTTCTCCGTCCACTTGCCCGTGTCGTCCTTGTCGACTGAAAGCAGGCAGTGGAGGTCCTCGCGCTCCTTCAGCTGCATGAACTCCTCCCTGAACAGCATCTCGCCAGGATTCCTGGCGCCGTGCAGATAGGATAGCTTGCCGAACTTGTCCCGGTTGTCCAGAACATACAGCAGCAGAGATCGCAGCGGGGCGACTCCCATGCCGCCCGCGACTATGAGGATGTCCTTGCCCTCCATCTTCTCGATTGGGAAGCCGTTGCCGTACGGGCCGCGTATCCCGATGGTCTGGTTCTCCTTCAGACCGAAGAGCGTGCTAGTCAGCGTTCCAACGTTCCTGATGCAGAGCTCCAGCAAGCCGGGTCTCGAAGGCGGAGATGAGATGCAGAACGGCGCCTCACCCTCTCCGGGTATGGACATCATCACGAACTGTCCTGGCAGGTAGCTGAACTTCAACGCCTCGTCGACATCTATAGGCCTTGCTTGGAAGAAGTTGACATCGCTGGTCAGCGGATAGCGCCTGACGATCCTCCACATGTCCGGCTTGAAAGGGTTGTCCTGGACCTCCCGTTCATCCAGCATTACGCAGAGCTTACTCACTTGCCCACCTCCTGTTCCTTGAGAGCCGTTGAAACGCTCACGACATTGATGTCAACGGGGCAGGTCTCGACGCATCTTCCGCAACCGACACATGCGGGCTTGCCGAACTCGCCGATATACGCCTGGAGCTTGTGCGTGTACCAGAGCCTCAGCCTGTCAGCTCTCTTGTCCCTGAAATTGCTGCCTCCGGCCACGAGCGAGTACTCCCTGAACATGCAGCTGTCCCAGAACCTGTCCCTGGTGCCTTCGAGCGCGCCCAGTTCGACCTCATCAGTAACGTTGTAGCAGTTGCAGGTCGGACAGACCATCGAGCACTGACCGCACGAAAGGCATTTGTCCCCAAGCTGGTCCCAGACTGGACTGTTGTATCCTAGCTCGAATATGTATGGCATGCCCGTGAAATCCATTTGCTTCTTGAACTGGGAGTTCTTCCACTTCCTGTACTCAGTGTAGGTGAGGATCTCGTTCCTGCCAAGGTCCCTGCTGAACAGGTCCGGCTTCATTCTCACAAGGTCATGTCCCTTCGTCGATCCGACCCTGACAAGATAGAACATCTTGAGGTCCGTGAAGAACAGGTCGAACCCCTCGGCGATGAAATCAGTATTGGTCGCCATGCACATGCACTTGTCATCGGGGATGCAGCTGTGCCCTAGCAGGAGAGTCTTCTCCCTGCGCTCCTTGTAGTAGGGATCATTGTAAGTCTCTAGGAAAAGCTTGTCCATGATCAGGATGCCGTGGATGTCGCACGGGTGGATCCCAAACAGGATCCTCCTCGGCACGTCGCCACGCCTTTCGACGAACCCATCCTCGTCGTAGTCGAACATCGTGAACCTTGGAGGGTAGAGGAACTTCTTCGGCGGGATGATCGTCCTCGTCGCCTTGAGGTCCATCTGCGCGAGCGAGTCGACCTTTGAGTATGTTACCCTGTTCTCCTTCTTGGTCGGACCCCACAGCTCTCCCCACTCCTTGACGGAGTCGAGGAACGTCGAAAGGTCCTCCTTCTTCATCTTCAAAATCATCATGTTATCTCTTCCCTATTGGGATATCACCCTGCGTCGCCCACCGGACGGCAGCGAGGCCAGACCCGCGAGCTTCCGCAGCGATTCCGAGTATCCTACCGAGGTATAAAAACATTCGGAAGGGCACCTGTGATTGTGTTAGTCGGCCTGCGTCATTGATTGATGAATGTTCAGTGGGAGCTTCGTGGCTGCCGACGGTCATTCGACAGACATGCAGCATGTTCCGAAACGAATAATATGTATATTTAAATAAATATTATTGAAATTAAACTCTGGTCATCCGCTAGACCAGAGACATATATATATACGGTCTCAGTCAATCACAAACACGCACCTGAATCCCTGATTCAGGTTAGGATGGGAGACCAGGGAGAATGAGAAGATGAATTCTTGTGAGAGTGTGAACAAGGTAGCTGCCACACTGATTGTGTTGATCATGAGCCTCGCGACTGCATGGGCCCTTGTGCCATCTGCAAGTGCTGAACCCTACGAGAACAGCACGCTGATAGGCGACTTGACCGCGCCCAGAGCAGGGGCAACAACTGGGATTGGACTTGATGGTAGAGTATATGTGTTCGGCGGCGGCATCGATTCTGGATTCGCCTCGGTGGACACTGTCATGATCTTCGATCCGGAAACAGGAGAGACGACCTACGGGACGCCGATGCCGACTGGGAGCCTGGTATCGGGCATTGTCAGAGCGGCGAATGGATCTTTCATACTTATCGGAGGCTACAGCTCCTCTCTCGGAGCCCTGGCAAATGTGCAGATATATGACCCCGTCGCAGATTCGTGGTCCGCTGGCGCGCTGATGCCAAAGAACTTGTTCTGGTTGGATGCCTGTATGGGAGCCGACTCGATGGTCTATGTGCTCGGTGGGAAGGAATCGGGAAACAGCACACTGATCTACAACCCTACCACCAACACCTGGAGATACGGCGCTGATATGACGACCCCTCGTTGGGGCACCAAGTCCGCGCTGTTGTCTAACGGTTCTATCATGGTTATGGGTGGCATGGATTACGGGGGCGCGTACGACCTGGTCGAGTTCTACACGCCGTCCACAGACTCATGGTCCGCCAGTGTGAACATGATCTCACCTAGAGCATACGGAGGTGCGGTCCTCGCAAGGAATGGCTTTGTCTACTACTTCGGTGGGCAGAGCTCATGGGGAATTAGCGACAATTCCGTCTACGGGGACGCTGAGAGGCTGGAGCTCGTGGGCGGTGAGTCTTGGGAGAGCATAAGCGGGTATCAGCTAGCCTCGTTCGGGATGGTCCTCGACTCTTACGGTCGGGCAATCCTACTGGGCGGATGGAACGGAGCGAACGTGCTTACATCCGTGCGCATGTATGTCTTCGCGGACATCAGCAGTCCATATCAGATAGTGATTACGAACCCTGAGGATGGAAGCATTGTCAGTGGCGTCTTGACTGTACAAGCCGAAGTCGTGAACTGGATGGGAGGCGGTCTCTGGGCCCCCCTGATGGGCATCGACCTCTTCATTGACGATGTTCTTTACGAGTCGCAGGCGGGCGGATGGTTCGGGTCGTTCGTGTGGAACACATCCTCCCTTGTTGACGGATCGGAACACACGCTGATGGTCAGGGGCTATCACTGGGACGGAAAGGTCGTCGAGGATTCCGTGACTGTGACTGTGTCCACGCTCTCCGTCGAGGAGAAGTTGGCAGCCTTGGAGCTGCAGCTGGCGGATGTCCAGACGCAGCTCGCGGACCTTCAGGCTCAGCTCGATGTTCAGGACACTAACCTCACGGCACTAAGGGCCCAGGCCGCTGCGCTGCAGGCACAGATCACTGCATTGCAGGCACAACTCGTGGCAATGGACAGTAGCCAGACCTCGACGTTTAGTGCGACCCTTGCAGATATGCAGGAACAGCTCAATGCCCTGCAGGATCAGCTCGACAAGGTCAAGACGACCTCGGATAGCTGCAGCATGTGGGGCATGGTGAACATGATCCTCGTGATCATAGTCATCGTCCTGCTCGCGCTGATGTTTGTCATGGGTCGGAAGGGCAAGACACCTGCTCCGCCCGCCACGTGAGAATGCTTTGCGGACCCGAAACACTCAAACCCTTTCCTTTTGATTCATTTCGGTGCATAGGCTATGTGCTGAATCATCGGTTTGAAGAAAAAATACTACTGGACGTTCGATGATAGATTGCTTTGTCCTTGGTGCTTGGAACCCCACCATGTTTTGGTGGAGGGGTAGTTCCCCTCCGTTATTGCGTAGGAGGTGATCCATCTGCAGGTTCCCCTACAGATACCTTGTTACGACTTAACCCCCCTTGCTGAACCCAAGTTCTATCGTCCCAATAAGAGACAACATCACTTGGACCCAACTCGGATGGTTTGACGGGCGGTGTGTGCAAGGAGCAGGGGCATATTCACCGCGAGATGTTGACTCGCGATTACTACGGAATCCAGCTTCATGAGGGCGAGTTACAGCCCTCAATCCGAACTACGGACAGGTTTCGGGATTGCCGTTGCCTTTCGGCATTGGAGCCCATTGTCCTGTCCTTTGTAGCGCGCGTGTAGCCCAGGAGATTCGGGGCATACTGACCTACCGTTGACCTCTCCTTCCTCTGATTTAGCACCAGCGGTCCCGATAATGTGCACTCTTCCTCGCGGAAGAGTTTGCAATTAGCAGCGAGGGTCTCGTTCGTTATCTCACTTAAGAGAACGCCCTACGGTACGAACTGACGACGGCCATGCACCACCTCTCGGAAAATCAGGCAAGGTCGTCGACCTGGCCTTCATGTAACCGTCGCTCCTGGTGAGTTGTCCGGCGTTGAATCCAATTGAACCGCACGCTCCTCCCGTTGCGGTGCTCCCCCGCCAATTCCTTTAAGTTTCAGTCTTGCGACCGTACTCCCCAAGCGGCAGGCTTAACAATTTCTCTCCGGCACCGGACGCCCACGTAGGACCTCCGACACCAAGCCCGCAGCGTTTACACCCTGGACTACCGGGGTATCTAATCCCGTTTGCGCCCCAGGGCTTCGTCCCTCACCGTCGGATCCGTTCTAGTTCGACGCCTTCGCCACTGGTGGTCCTCTCAGGATTACAGGATTTTACCCCTACCCCGAGAGTACCTCGAACCTCTCCCGGTCCCGAGCCTTGCAGTCTCCTCGGAATTCGAACAGTTGAGCTGCTCGATTTACCCAAAGATTTACAAGGCCGGCTACGGACGCTTTAAGCTCAATAATAATGAGCACCACTCGGGCCGCGGGTATTACCGCGGCGGCTGGCACCCGTCTTACCCGGCCCTTACTTCTCTCGCTTTTTAGGCGAAAGAACAGCCAAAGCAATGCCTTGGCACTCGGAATGCCCGCCTCGTGGTTTCCCACATTGGGCAGTTTTCGTAGCTGCTGCGCCCCGTAGGGCCTGGATTCGTGTCTCAGAATCCATCTGGGGGCTCCGTCTCTCAACGCCCCTACCCGTCGTAGGTTAGTGGGTCCGTTACACCCACTACAGCCTGATAGGCCGCAGACTCATCCTGGAGCGCCGGGGCTTTTAGCGTGGAAGCATTCCAGCATACCACACCTATGGGGTATTATCCTCAGTTTCCCGAGATTATCCCCCACTCCAGGGCAGATTATCCGCGTGTTACTCAGCCGTCTGCCGAGGTCTTACACCTCTCGACTCGCATGCCTTAATCGCATTCCGATAGCGGTGCCCGCCGGCAGGATCAACCGGAATTGATCGATCTGTCGTCGTCACTACTATTGTTGGTCGCTTGATCTTGTCTCATTGAAATCGGCAGGGTTCTCAAGTCTCACCGACTCGTGTTATTTCCCTGCGTGTGACACATGTTGTGCCACAGGATTTGCACGAAACCTTCTATCATCGAACGTCAGAATCAAGAGGTCACGACGCTCGCCGGAGATCTTGATCCTCCACCATGTCTGCGACAGATGGAGTAGGGTTGATCACGGATAATGGCGAGTTAACGCCTCCCTCCCAACCATCGCCGCTGTCGCAGCTGTTTGGGTAGCCCCGCTTAAGTTCGATGCGGTATATATGCGTTTCGAACTCGCCATTCGGCAGAGTTCGAGCGCACCGCACGCGGAACTACAGCTATACTCTACTCATGCGACGTATATGAGCGTTTCGTCGTGAACACGTCTCGAACGGAAGTCGATCGACGAAGAATCACAAGCTCGTGCGATCTGCTTCAATCCTCCACATGCGATTCTGCACATGCTGGACAGAAGCAGGAATCGCGGCCCAATCCAACAAACCTTTAAGACCGCACTTGGCATTATGCGAAAACCAAGCGGGGATGGCCCAGACCGGCAAGGCGCTGGATTGCTATCTCGTTCCTGATTGGAATCGGCAAACATCCAGTGCTCGAAAGAGCTCGGGGGTTCAAATCCCCCTCCTCGCGCTTTCCGCTCAACCGTGGAAGACCGATCTACAAATCTGTTCTCCCATCGGTTCGTAGACGACCCCGACTGTGTAGTTCTGGGATGGCGCGAAGGAAGTCCCCAACCACGTGTTCAGGGTGAAGTAGTCGCCCTCGTCAAGCATGCCGTTCCCCAAGAGGTCGACCACGGTACATGACACGTTCAGAGGTCCGATGTCTAGGTTACCGAGGTACGCAGTCGAGTTCGATCCATTGTCAAGCTCCCCTGTCGACGGGTACCAACGGACGAAGTTCGTTCCGTCATGCAGCATTATCGCGATCTTGCTCCATGGGACCGGCGTCGTCACTCTCACCACCGTGCTCATCACGCCGTCAGGTATCGTCTCGCTTGATTGTCTCGCGTACGGGGTGATTGGCTCCAGTATCCTGAGCAAACCTCTGTGGGTCATGACCAAGTATGTATTGCCCGCGATGTCTTCGGAGTATAACGGGTCTGTGACGTTAGTGAGACCGACTGTGAGCAAGTAGGTGCGAATCCCGCTCTCGGTGTCCGGTCGAGCGAGACCCGAGGCCTCGAACCTGTCTCCGTTGCTGATGTTGCCATCGTGGTCGGAATCGAAGAACCGCAGCGTTCCGTTCACGCCAACGCCGTTTGTGAGATTCGAGATCCTGTCGACCTCCCGTCCGTAGTTCCGCAAACCCAGGATTTGGGCGTATTCCGCTGCGAAGCTGGCAGTCCCCGCTCTGAGCGAGCAGTCGGCGTCCGCGAGTCTAATCGGCGGGAACTGATCGAAAACTGTCGCAATGACTCTTCCATCTGCGCTTTCGTTCGAGATCAGCACCATGCCCCTGACGGAGCTCAAGGAATCCATGACCACACCGACGGACGGGAGCACGAAGTTGGGGAAGTCCACCTGCGGGGAAAAGACGTGCCTTTCATCGTTGCACATGCTCCATTCAAAACGCACCTTCATCTTGATTCTATCTCCGAGTTCGTACTTCACATCGCCCCAGATTTGCAGACGTATCTCCCAAAAGTCGTCAAGGACCACGAACGTCTGGTTGCCGAGGGTCGTCTGATACGTGGTTATGTTGGTGACTACCCCCTTGACGGTGATTGCCTTTCCGGCCAAGTTGTGGTCGAAGCCCGGAGTTGCGACGAGAGGATCGTTTATGACCTCCTTGGCGATGTCTCTCGTGCTCCAAGGTCCGAAGTACTCGTACCAAACGAATAGTCCTGATGCGCCGACAACCATCGCAACGATGACGAGAGCCACGATCTTCTTGGAAACCCCTTTGCGCATTTCGGGTTCGTATGCGATTCCAGATACGGGTTCACTCTCTCCATCTTGAGTCATAGTCATTCCTCGCCCCTGCGCTCTCCTCCGTCGTAACCAGTTCCGGCTTCTCGTCTATGGTAATTACATTGAACGTAGATTAGACATGCCGCGGGACTACCATTGCCCGACTCAGAAGACGACAAGATCGCAGAGGCTTGCGTGGCTCCTCGGGAATTCGTGTATTGGGTGGTCGATTTCGTCGCTGGCACACCGCTTGAAACGTGCGCTTTCCGATATCCGCAACTAGATGTCGAATGCGTCTTCCAGTCAACTAGTCATTCTTATATAGTGTAAAGTTGTTCGCGTTTTTGGAGGCAATTTCCAGCACATACGGAGCGCTGAATGACAGATGCTTGCGAGTGTGCTGGTGTTGCGTTAGAGGGGGCAAAGTGCGCGGTTCATCCAGTTCTTCTGCAGATGGTGGAAGAGAACTCTTCTGTGGGGGCGATCCGTCCGCGCGTGAGCCTTGTCCTCGTTCGAGGTCGCGCACTGGATTTGTGCAGAACCTCCCGGTCCTTCTTCTGGTCATCGTCCTCATTTTCCCTTCGGCGACCGTCCTTTTCCTAGGCATCGGAAATGGGGGCGGAACACAAGGACTTGTGGAGAGAACAGCCTTTGCGCTTGGCACAGGAAATCCGCCAACGTTCAAGGTGACCCTAGAAGACCCCAAAGTCGGGGACTATGGTGTGCCAATTGGTTTTCGTGTCGTCGTCAATGATACCGATAATGATAATTTGAACGTGACATGGGATTGGGGAGATGGTGTGATTGAGACGAACTTCACACCCCCAGCGAAGATATTGCAGGTTGTTCAGCGGGATCACACATACTACCCAGCCGTTTACGGACAGGGGAGTAGCGAGAACTACACGCTGAACATCTCGCTTGATGACGGCAACGGGAACATCGTATGGGACCTGACCACGGTCATTGTCACTCGACCGATAAACTATTCTCCTACGATCATAGGAATCACGGTGTCTCCCGTGGGATCGAAGATACGAGTGAACCCAGGTGATGAGGTGACGATAGTCGCGAATGCCTCCGATCCCGAGGGCGATCCTTTGAATTGGACCTATTTGGTCAGCGACTCTGTGTCTCAGTATGACCCGATTTACAGCTACACGAGTGGGACGGCCCGAGGCGAAATCGTATGGAGCAACATCAGCTACACATTCAGCGCTGTTGGGAACTACACGATCCGTCTCAACTTGAGCGATGCACCTGCTCCGTATGATGTGCTGCCACACAACGTGTCCACAGATATCAACATAGAAGTCCATGCTAACGTTGCGCCGGCGCCAGGTGCATTGCTTTCTGTCGACCCCAGTAAACCGGTCGTCAGATCGGAGGTGGGCTATGTACTCGTCAACTTCACGATGGAGGCCGCCGACGAGGATGGAGATGCACTGACCGCCCTATGGGATTTCGACGATGGCACCCCACTTGTCAGTCAGACTTCTCCGGGAGGGACGGAGTTGCTGTACCCGTTCATCGTGCAGCGGAACTACACCGATGCCGGTTCCTTCAATGTCTCTGTCACTGTGACCGATGGTATTCCAGGCCACGAGATCTTACTGACGGTCTTCGTCCAGGTCAATTCCACGAACCTACCGCCGGTGCTCTCCGTCATCGAATACAATCTGTCCAAGGGAACATCTGGTATGATAAATGAGATGGTCAACTTCACGCTTGTGTTCACAGATCCTGAGGGGGACCCGATTCAGGTGGTAGTTGATTTTGGAGACAACAGTTCGAGACTCTACTTCAACCTGAAGGACTTCGTGGCGAACAATGTGACGCTCACTTTCAGTCACTCCTATGCGAATCCCGGCACCTACGGGGTCATGATCTGGTACACAGACAACAAGACGGGGATGTTCGATCACCATAGACAATACAACGCCACGCCGTTCGAGATCAAAGCGCCGGTTGTGATTGTAGTTGAATCCTGGTCGTGGTGGGACTACACGAGCCTAGGTCTCCTCTGTATGATACCCGTTCTCATAGTGATTCGCTTTGCCCGGACGTCTCGTCGTCTCAAGGTCCTAGAGGAGCAGGGCATGACATATGACGAGTGGATGCTGAGGAAGAGCATGGAAGCGGATGCGCCGTCGAGCAGAAAGGAAGGAGGTCCTTGAGATGGCGTCAAGAAAGACATTCCGGCGGATTCTAACTAGAAGGCTCGTGAATGTCGTAATCACTATCTTCGGAATAATGGTTCTCAACTTCTTCCTGATTCATTTCATGCCGGGCGACCCCGTCCAAAACATCGTCCCGAGGGGCAATAAGTATGACGAAAGCATCAGATGGGCCTTGTATGAGAAGTTCCACCTGAATGATAGCCTTCCCGAACAGCTAGCGTGGTATCTCTGGAACACGATATCTCTCGATTGGGGCACGTCGTACATATTGAATCGTTCCGTTTCTTCAATTATCTTCCAGGATATGAGGTGGACGGCTCTTCTTGTTGGCACCTCCACGTTCATCATGATCCTCCTCGGCGTAGCGATTGGAGCGCTCTCAGCGTACAGGCGAGGAAGCGCATTCGATGTTGGGGCAACATCAATCTCGCTGTTCTTCTATGGAATGCCAGTTTTCTGGATGGCTTTGATTCTGCAAGCCCTGTTCACAACGCACCCTCTGGGCATGTCTTGGTGGCCACAGCTACCTCCTAGTGGATACTATGATTCTGACAGGTACGGCCATCTGGCGTGGAACCTGCCGGTCATTCTGAGTATTCTCAAATACCTCATCTTGCCAGCTACCGTCCTCGCGGTAGGGTCCCTTGCAGGCGTCTCGCTAGTGATGAGGAGTGCGCTCGTTGACACGATGACGGAAGACTTCATCTTGACTGCACGCGCGAAGGGCCTCACGGACTACGGGGTTCTGAGGCACCACGCGCTTCCGAACGGCATGCCTCCAATGATCGCCTTGATCGCGATGGACATAGCGTTCATCATAGGTGGTGCGTATCAGGTGGAGTACGTCTTCAACTATCCTGGCATCGGCTTCAGAACGATTGATGCCATCGGTGCTCTGGACTTCCCGATCCTCCAGTTCATCGTCGTCGTAGGCGGGATCGCAGTCGTGGTCGCGAACTTCATCGCGGATATGCTCCTATACTACGTCGATCCGAGGATAAAGATAAGCTAGAGGATTGTCAATGCGAATCATCACGAGGTCTGGACTGGGGAAATGCGGGCTTTGGCGGCATGTGCCCACATCTCTGTTGCTCGTCGCAGCCATAGCTCTCTTGGCTGGCGGACTCTATCCCGCAGATAGCCAGGACTCAGAGCGCGAACTTGCCATAGTCCTCGCGGAGGACGATGGTCCGACGGCGAATGCGGGAGGCAATCAGAATGTCACGAAAGGCGCTATAGTGACCCTAAACGGCTCCGGCTCGATGGGTTTCGAAGGCGCCGGGAACCTGAACTTCACGTGGAACATAACCTTCTCGAATAGGACGGCAGGAACGCAGCTAGCCGACCTGTACGGGATGAACCAGACCATCCATGCGAATCAAACCGGGGTCTATACCATCAGGTTGAATGTGACGGACAGTCTCAATAGGACCGGCTCGGACACCATATACATCATCGTCACTGAGCCTCCGAAGACGTTCCTGGAGAAGAATTGGCTCTCACTCATCATCCTAGGGGTTCTGCTGTTGATTGGCGGTGTGTATCTGAGACGTGCAATCCGCAACCTCAGAGCTGGTCTGCCAATGATTACTGAGGCCGGCCAGGAGAAGATAAAGCTCACGGTGAAGAAGACCCGCAAGATTATGAAGCAGTTGGTCAAGAACCGGATGGGCATCCTGGGCATCATAATACTGATAGCCTTCGGCATCATGGCGGTGATTGGCCCATCGGTCGCGGGCGATGTGAAAACTCAGAGTGAAGATCCTAGCACAATGCGCCAAAAGCCATCAGAGGACCACTGGTTGGGAACCGACAACTACGGGATAGACATACTGGACGAGTTGTTCTACGGAGCCAGAACATCGATGGTCGTGGGGGTCGTCTCCGCCATCATCGCTTCCTTCCTGGGTGCTGCTGTCGGTCTCTACTCCGGCTATGTGGGGGGATGGAAGGACGAGGTTGTCATGCGTGCGAATGACGTCGTCCTATCGATTCCGTGGCTAGTGTTGATGATCATCGTGGCGGCGATGCTGGGCGAGATCGACCTTACGGGCATCATACTCATCATCGGTCTTACGGGATGGTCCTATACTGCCCGATTGGTGAGGGCTCAGGTCCTTTCCATAAAGGAGCGGCAGTACATCGAGAGGGCCAGGAGCATAGGCGCATCGGACCTCAACATAATTGGCAGACATATCTTCCCGAACACGTTCCCGATGATATTCGCGAACACCATTCTCACCGTGGCAGTCTCCATTCTCTCTGAGGCAACGCTGAGCTTCCTACACCTGCGTCCTGTCGGGGAGGTCACTTGGGGCACGATGTTGTCGTTTGCCTCTGACAACTCCGCATTCGAGAATGGCTTGCACTGGTGGATCCTAGCCCCGGGTTTGTGCATCGTGGTCGTCGTCCTTGGGTTCACTCTCCTGGGATATGCCCTTGATGATATTCTCAATCCGAAGTTGAGACATCGATAACCCGCTTCTCGAGGATTGCCGGTCTCCCGTCCCGAGATAGGTTTCTTGTTGCTGGCCTATTTGAGTCAGTAGCTCGGCCCTTGCGAAATGTTCTTATAGCTTTTCTGCCATCGTCGTTGATTGTTTCGACCATGCGTTGGGGAACAGTATTGGGAGCAATTCTGGCGATGAGTCCGTTTCGGGGACGCTCCAGTGTCTTCTACGGGCAATTGTCGTTTGCTTCCGAGTGAATGGTCAACAATAGAGAATATTGGGAGGAATGCGGATTGGAAATTGCGGGACAAGGCAGAGTGACTAGGACTACTGTGTTTGTGGCGGTGTTCACCGTCGCGATAATGCTAGTGCCAGGTCTGTTGCTAGGCAATCAGGATCTCAGTGCCACCTACAATGCGTCTGCGGTGGACCCTAGCAGGGTGCTGCGCATAGGCTGGCCAGGCTTCTACTCCAACATAGGGACTTTGAACCCTCATACCATGACGATGGGTCAGGAGTACATGCTCATACTGGCTTGCTACAGCTACCTGCTGACGTATGACGTGAACAATCAATTAATCAATGATCTTGCAACGAAGTATGAGGTTTCTGCGGACGGGAAGGATTGGCACTTCTGGATAGTACATACTGCCTCGTTCTACAACAAGGACACGCCGACTGTGCAGGTGCCGCTGACCGTCGACGATGTCATGTTCTCGTTCTGGCTTGCGCAAAACAACTCTGCGAGCGGCTATAACTACTACCTCCCTGATGATCCAGACACTGGTGTGCCTCTGATAACGGGCATGACCAGGGTCAACGACTTCGAGATGATATTCCATCTGAGGGAGTCATTCGCTCCGTTCCAGAGCGCGCTCGTAGGTTTTCCGATTTTGCCGAAGTACATATGGGAGGGCAAGCCCGTCGGCTGGGCCAACTTCGACCATGCCACACCTCCATGTGTCGGTTCCGGACCCTACTACTACGCACTTGACAACATAGCCCAAATACAGGACTACGGGTCCTCGAATATCATGAACCCCACTTGGTTCGGCATTACTGAACGCGGATGGCAACCCAAGGTCTACGAGTTCAAAGTGAAGTCAGAGACGGACGCAACCGGCATCCAGAACTTCAGAGATGGGAACCTTGATGTTCTCATATCGCCGACCCCAGCGCAGTATGCTGGGATTTCTGAGACCGGTGCTCCCAAATACATAAAGAAGTTCACTTCGAGCCAGGGTTTCGTTTTGGACATGTGCATCAACCAGCTCACGCCACTTACCCAGGCAAAGTACGGCCTGCGCGGAATAGGCAATCAGCTACTCCTGGACCCGACTGTGAAGTACGCACTCAAGGCGTGCGTCGATAAGACCACAATCGTGAATGCCGCGCTTCTCGGTGGTGGCAGCCCGGCGGATTCGTTGATGCCGTCATCTTCAGTATGGTACTATGACTATGGAAGTAATTCGACGAGGGACACCAATAATGGTCGAGGTGTGATTCCTGATGCGGGAGACATTCCCGGCGCCAGAGCGGCGTTGATGGCGGCTGGCTGGAAGTACAGATCGGCAACTCCGTTTCTTGAGCTATTGCCGACAGATAGCGACTACAACACCTACAACCCGCTAGCCAAAGTCGGGGGCACGCAGGTCCTCAGCTTCCGGTACCAGTACTGTGATTGGTACGACTTCATTATGGTTGAGGGACCCTATATCAAGACTTGGGCCGGTCAAGCTGGGATTCAGCTCGTTGGCGGACCAGCTTCCTCGGCTGCGATGAACAGCGCGTGGAGCTCCGGAGACTATGACGTCTATCTGTGGGACTGGTGGTTCAATCCGACCTCTGAGCCGTCATTGGATGTCATGGAAGTGTATTCATCGAGTTCCATAGCCAACAACACTGACGTCAACGACTACAGTCCCGACGTATATGATCCGATGTACTACGAGTCACTCACGACCTCGGACTTTGCCACCAGGAAGGCACTCTTTGACGAAATGCAGAGGTGGGCGTATGAGAACTCTGGCTATTGGCCCGTAGCGTACAGAGACAACCTGTACCTTGCGCAGACTGTCGCTCCCAACTTCTGGACGAACTATGGGGACTGGAATACGCACTATGGGCTGTGCCCTGACTCCAACCTGTTCTGGCTCTACATCAGTATGAACCCGAGGGACTACCCTGCGCCGACGGTTACGATGGATGTCTTCGATACTACTACCACGCTTCCAGTGACATACACTGTGGATGCGAATGACGATAACGATCTGGAGTACAAGTGGATCTGGGGCGATGGGACGTCGACCGGCTGGAGCACCTCCTACGCGCAATCTAAAATATACGCCAGAGATGGGTACTACGAAGTCCGTCTCTTGGTTAGGGAATCCAACGGGCCCGATGGGTACATCTCTTACGCGAAGGATCAGGTGACGGTGGTCGACATGACCAACGCGCTGCCGGTGGTCCTGGCATGGACGCCCTCGCCGAGCGTCCCCACCGTTGGTGAAGTCGTCTACTTCAACGGTTCAGCGACTGACGCCGACATAGTTGATCGTCCGAATCTGGCCTACTCATGGAACTTCGGTGGAGGCACGACTGTTGATGGTCAGAATGTGATCCATCGGTTCACTGCCGTGGGAACACCCTCAGTGACATTGTCCGTCACCGATGGTCGCGTCGGCGCGGATGCACGGCCCGCTACAAAGACCCAGAGCATTCAGGTTACCCAGAATTTGCCGCCGTTGATAACCGTGGGTGACTACATGAATGTGGACAAGAACCAGCCATACACGTTCTCAGTGACGGCCTCGGATCCGAACACGAGAGATCCTCTCCTGTACACATGGGAGTGGGGCGACGGTAAAGTGTCAGTGACGACGACGAAGAGCACTAGGCACACATACAAGTTCACGGGATCGTACACGCTCATAGTGTGGGTAGATGACCAGACGGGCATTACTTCCCCATCGCACAATATTTCTGACACTGGTGCGATCCGAGTGGTCCCGCCAAGCACCAACCATGCTCCTGTCATGACGACCTCGGGCTTCACAGTGTCGAACGCTAATCCTTGGGTTGGGGAGACCGTGACTTTCTATGCAGTCGCGACCGACGCTGATGGCGACATCTTGGATGTCACGTTCGACTTTGATGACGGTACCACCTACACACAGACGCAGAGCGATCCCAACGCCTCGGTGACCGTTGTTCACATCTACTCGACAGTGAACGATTTCTTCCCGAGCGTGACCTTCACAGACGGAATTGCCGCCGCAGTCACGAAGTACAGCACAGACATGGCCCCCATGTGGTGGGTCACCACGGAGTTGCAGTCCTTTGACCTGAACCTCGTGGCAGGTTGGAACTTCGTATCGGTGCCTGGTGTCGGTTGGGATTACACTGCTGGCAATCTGTCCGGCTTGTTGATGGGCGATACGGTTGTCGGATACAACACCGAGACTGGATTGTATGACCAGACCTACGATATCGGCTACTCTGACCCGTCAACGGACTTCTTGATCCTCCCGAGCACTGGCTATTGGATCTATGCAGCTGCGCCTAGGACGCTCGTGCTCTACGGTAACATCCCGACAACCACGGAGACCAGGATCATCTATGTTCCGGATGGCGGTGGCTGGGTGATGCTAGGCTTCGCATCGCTGAGCACATCCAGGCATGCTGGCGACATTCCGCCGATGTATAGCGGCGGGAGCATCACGACTGTGGTGGCCTACATACAGGCAACTGGTACGTACCTTACGTGGGACGACTTTGAGCCAACGTACAACAACTTCTCGTTGGTACCCGGAGATTCATACTGGGTATGGTGCACTTGGAGCGGAGTGTTGGCCTATGACCCATGAGGTGATGAAGATGAATGGCAACAGCAGGATCGGATTAGACGGTAGCGGCGCGAGCCGCAGCCCTCGCTCGAGAGGCGTGGACATGCCTCGAGCGGCAGTATCCTCCCACGGGAGTGGCATGAGTGTGATCTCGAGATCTATGAGCTGCGAACCGGCAGGCGCTAGAAGGAGGCATACCAGGACGCTCTCGGTGTTCGCGGTATGCGTGGTCGCGGGCATCATCATCTCCGCGATCGCTCTGGTGTCCGTCGGGTACCAGAACGCCGCGCACGTTCAAGCTCCCGGACAGCCCCACTCAGTCCGCGGGTACATATGCGACGTTGACGGAGTCACCAGAGTGGCTGCCGCTAACGTGAACATCACAAACCTGAGAACGGGGTCGTGGAGCAATGCCACAGTATCGGCGAGCAATGGATACTACAACTTCGACCTGAACGGACTCTCAGGTAGCTGGGACGTCGACGACGCCATAAGAGCTGTGGCGTGGTCCACCTCGTTGAGCTTGGACGGAGAGAACGTAACGGTCCTCACGGGCGTAGGATCAGGCGAATGGTTGAACGTGACGCTGGGGACAGTAATCCAAATACCTGAGTTCCCGATGGTCATCCTGCCGATTTCGGGCATGTTGGTGTTGTTCGCCGTTGTGAGCCTCAGGCGCAGACACGAAGACACTTAGCCAAGGAACAGGCGCAACGCAAACCCTTTACAAACTTCTCTTTTCTTCGTTTTTCATGCGCGAGCGGAGCAGCCGTCCAGAACGATGGACGCGGGCCGCGTCATTCCTCTGGGAGGGCTCGCTCAACTGGAGAGGGTCCCTGGGCTATCTCGGAACGTTTTCTGTTCATCTCGGAGACGTCGTTGGCCACCCTGCCGATCATGTCAAGCTTGAGGCTGGTATGGAGATAGTCCAGGTTCTTGTCGATGTTGGGTATGTAGCGACTGCTGTTCTGATCCTGGACCATCTTCCGAAGGAGATCGTCGATCCTGTTGGACGTCCTCGCGTTGGCTCTCAATATCCCGCCGCTGAGTCTGAAGAACGGCAGGTCTCCTTTCACACTGGATTCGTTTGCATCCGAAGCGGCAAGTCGCTCGCTCCATCTATCTACCGCTGGCTCGTCGATTCTCTTGCCGGTCTCCAAATCCCATCCCTTCTTGGAGCTAGCATATGTATCCATTGATTTGTATATAAGTATTTCCGGAGTGGGTGCGGATCGCGAAAGCCGAAGAGGTTGTGATTAACCTTCCCGGAGGATCTGGATCGCAAGCTTTGTCGCTCCGCCTACGTACTCGCCGCATCTGGTCCGATGTTCCGGCGTTTTGAAATCGCTTTTGTTCAAGACCTTGCAACATGTGGATCCGAAGCGAGCTTGGAACGCTTTATGGAGCTTGCCTGCTGCTTCATAGCTGGCGAGTCTGTCTTCTTCCGGTGTAGTCCTGCCAAGTGAGACGCCGATTGCGAGCACGGCTCCGATCAGCGCTCCGCAGGCGTCCTCAGATCGCCCGATGCCCCCTCCGAAAGGAGTCGCCATCCTCTTGGCCTGGTCAGAGAGCTCGATGTTCTGAGCAAAGCACACGCCGCGAAGGACAGATTCTGCGCAGTTCAATTGGCTCGCCCAGCACTCGCTCGCGTGTTCAACTCCCTCCTCCAGAGTCCTCATGAAAAACCACCGGAATCGAGGAAGGAACTCCCGCGCAATTCTCGCCTATGCGACTGCTTCTTCAAACAGCTCATCAGAGTACGGAGCCTCTTCCAGCTCGCCGGTTATCTCGAGAAGGCCGAGTTGTATGGACGCCTCGATGTAGTCCAACTCGGTCCCGATCTCGGGCGAATCGACGACCTCCGGGTCCTTGCTGATGTCCTCCAGCAGGCCATCGATGCGCGCTCTGTTCTCAGCGAGCTTCCTTGCGAACTCCAAACCGTCGCCGTCTTGCTCGGAATCCTTCAGGATCCTGATCCTGACGACGCGATTCTCATCCTTTCTAAGAAGTCCCTTCACAGCGAAAGGCACTGCTAGCTTCCTGTTCAATTCGACATCCCATCCCATCGTATGACGATTGTCTGACAATATCTATTTCATTGTATATATATGTATCTCGACCGCCCGCTACCTCATAGGCGGTCCTGCCAGCTGGTTGGCCCTTCTCTCCAGGTCGGCAATCTTCCTTTGCAGGCTCCTGATCTTGGCGTCGTGCTTCGCAACTTGCTCCCTGATCTTGGCCGCTCTCGCTCGGAATTTGGCAGCCTTTGCCAGTTTCTTGGCGGATATCTGATGCTCGTTCACTTGAGCGGTGTACTTCTTGGCCTGCTTCATCGATGACATCGAATCCCGTGCAAAAAACGGGTTCTGAGCATATGAAGGTTCTGGCGACGAGGAGCCACTGTGCGCTGGAAAGAGAATAATACCTGATTCCGATGCAGAGCACGAGATGAGGGCATTCGTTGGGGCCTGCGGTTGCACGATCGATCCCACTGAGTCGCGAGGGATGGTGGACATGCTTGCGTGCGATGGGTTGCGGGCAATTGATTCAAATCTGGAATCCGGCGCTTGCACCAGATTGTCGATTGCCAGCGCGACCTCAATCCCCAGGACCGAGGAAGTGGACGGTGCGTTGTGAAGGAAAACACAAAGCTGTACTTGATCCTGGCACTCACGATCCTCATCTGGGGCAACTCGTTCGTGGTTGTCCAGGTGGCAATCAATGATGGCGCCTCGCCCACGTTGATTGCGATGGCGCGATTTCTCGTAGCCTCGTCCATCTTCGGAGGATATATCTTCCTCAAGAGGCCGAAGATGTTCGAGAGAGCGGACACGCGCAAGTTTCTCTATCTGGCCTTCATTGGTATTGGAGTCTACTACATCTTCCAGTACTATGGTGTCAAATTCGCCGGCCCTTCGATTACTGCGATTCTTGTAACCCTACTCTGTCCCGTCATGATATTCCTCCTGTCCTACATGAGGTTGGGCGAAAGGATAGGATCTGGCCAGAAGGTTGGGCTGGCGATCGCCGCGCTCGGTTCATATTTCGTGATAACAGATGGGACGGTCGCCTTTGCCTCCAGGTGGGAGGCGCTCCTCGGCGGGCTGTTCGGTGTGGTCTGCGCGGTTTTCTGGGCGATATATACCGTCGAGGGCAAGAAGCTGGTGAAGAAATACGACCCCTTCATTTCCACCGCGTACATCGCACTCATCGGGACTGTGATGCTCGCGCCCTTCGCGGTAGTCGACGCGGAGATCTTTCAGCCGGTTGTGTTCCCCCTGAGCTTCTTCGTCGCTGCGCTCTATCTGGGAGTTCTGTGCACGGTGATCGGTTACGTCTTCTGGTTCAGAGCTCTTACGGGACTGACCGCGTCGTCGACCGGTGTCACACTCTATTTCGAGCCCGTCGTGACTGTGATATTCGCGTGGATCATATTGGGTCAAGGGATAGGTTGGCTCACGGCGATGGGAGGAATCCTGGTGTTGTTCGGCGTGATCCTCGTGTCCAGGAGATAGTCCAGGCCGTGAGGAAATCGTTAATATGAGTAGCCAACTATGTCGCCATATGACCCATCACAGCCCCGTGGTGTAGCGGTCAATCATGCGGGCCTTTGGAGCCTGTGACGGAGGTTCGAATCCTCCCGGGGCTACTCTCACTCTTCCGTTTCCTTCTGCTTCTTTTGTTTGAGTCGTGTGGCGATTTTGGCGATGAAGACCAGGAAGAGCACCCAGCCCAGAACAAGAAGGAAGAACCCTTCTGCAAGGAATCCTCCCCTGAGAGCGCTGACGACAAACATGCCTGTGAGCGATGCGACGATCCCGAACGAAATGCCCCAGAACGCCATGGTTCTGTCGATCTTCCATTTCAATTGATTTCACCGCTCCTCTCTGGACGTGGTTGTGTCGCGCTCCGAGATGCATTCACACCAACTTCTAAGTATCTTGGCCGCTGTCTACAACTCACTATGGGAGCTGACGATTCCGAGTCAAAGGTCAGATGCAGTCTGCTGCTTGGATTCTCATCAGAAGACGAGGCCAGGAAGATCCTTGACGCGGTCGAGCTGGACAACCAGGGCTATGTGGACACGAAGGTTGATGGCTCGTCAATCCTGGCAGACATCAAAGCCAATTCTTTGAACAGTCTCCTGCACACGCTTGACGATTTCCTATCTTGCACGAGCGTTGCTGAAAAGGTCATCTCGAAGAAGCCCTAGTCCGGGGAATCCTTCACCTTGACTGCGATTCCTCTCTTGAACGCCAGCATTTCCTCTTGGTTCATCAATGCTCGACCGACGGCAGCCAGCTCTCCTTTTGTGTTGATGACAAGGACGTCATCTCCCGGTCTGATCTCAGGATCGCACTCCAAAACGAACTTCGCAAAGACGTTGTTCCCTTTGGCAGCGAATTCCGCGGGTTCATCATCAGTCATCACGCGCATCTTGGGCGGAGACAATGCCTTCATCAGCAGCCTGCCACCCTCGAGTCTCAGAGAGAATCTCCCGTCATGGGCTCTCATGGACAACGCGTGCACGCCGTCTAGAATGACGTTTCTAATCTTACCGGTCCTCTCAGATTTCACGATCTCGACCTTCCTGCCGTCGAGTATGTCTCCCGCTCCTCTGCCGAATTGCATGTCGAGGACCGCTCTGCACCTCAGCATGTCCAGATCGACTTTCCTGCCCCCTCCCGAGACCATCTCCTCGAGGAATTCGAGAGTCTGCTTGCCTTCCCACATCACTGCAAGTGGGTAGCCGTGCTGGTGCGCGTGCCTCTCCATCGTTTTCACGATGCGGTCGCTAGCCTCCGAATCCAGCTCTTTTGGGATAACGGACTGGGCGATCGGGTAGTACTCATCCAGCTCTATCGGGACCGGACCGAAGAAGGATGTGACGATGTAGCTTGCATCGACCTTCTCGGATATCTCGGCAATCTCCTTGGAGTAGATGCGAGAATAGGGCTTGGCGCCTTCTGGAAAACCCACGAGCACCCTTGTCGCAACCTTCCGATATCTGTTGAAGTATCTTTCCTGATATCTCATCACCGTAGGCCTATCGTAGCTTTCAGGACCGCAGTAGAAGAAGGCCCCATGCCTGCTGGCAGGCTCGAACCTTTCCAGGAAGTCTTTGTGCCTCTTCAGAGTTTTCAGCGCCTCCAGAAGCGATGGGTGGGCCCGAGCGCGCATCTCAGCAAGCTCCCATATGGATCCTTCGTGGATCGCGTTCTTGATCCGATTGATCTCCCGCAGACAAACGTGCAGATTGTGCTCGGCAAGTATCTTGGTCCTTTTCTCTCTCGGCATCTGTTTCAGGTCTTCGATAGAAGTCTTGGTGCATGCAGGACAGTGACAGGCGAGGTCGTGCAGATCCCTGAGGAACCTGGTCCCAGTCGAGTAGATCAAGCGTTCATCCCTGGCGTATTTCGCATAGGATGCAGAGTCGAACATGTCGCAGCCCAGGAGCACCGCCATAGGGAAGATCATCGGATGCCCAGCTCCGAACAGATGGACTGGACGCGAAGGGTTGAGGCCCTTCTTCGATGCAATGATTATCTCAGCTATCTCGCTGAACCTGTAGTTCTCAAGGAGGGGAACGACCCCGCCGATGGGATGGACTGCAAAATCCAGCGCAGAGAGTTCTCTTGCGCAGCGCTCCCTGATGTCCGGAAAAAGCCCTCCCTGGACCGGTCCGGCTAGCAGCATCTCTCCCTTGCACCCCACCGCTCCCTTTCCCCGTCTCACTGTCTCATCAACGGCAGCATCAGCCTGCTCGCGTGAGAAGTCAGGCTCGGAGAATATGTCAAGGATGGTGCCGATGTCCGAGCCGATGGCGGACTGGAATCTCACGATCTCGTCGGGGTCCACGCGTACATCGCCGTAGACATGATTCTGGAAGGTTCCACTGTCTGTCATGACTGGTCCGTCAAAACCCAGCAGACTGTGCACGCCCGAGGTCTCAGCCTTTTCTCTCAGAGCGTCATTTCCGCGGATAATGTAGGAGTTGGTGATGAGCATCTGGACGTTGAGTCTATCGCGCATTTCCTTCGGGGAGATCGTCAGATAGTTGGGGTTGACCACAGGGAGTAGGACAGGGGTTGTCACCTTCCCGTGCTTCGTTGTGAGCTCGCACACCCTCGCGAGCCCGTCGCGTTCTTTTAGCTCGAACATCCGGGCTCGTGTAACGCCTGCGTGGTAATTATTGTTTCATTATCGAAGGCCAGCAAATCCTTAAATATGCTCCAGAGTCTGCTCGTCGTTCGAGGGCGATGAGCAGTATACTTCACATCGCAGCGGGCATTGCGATCATATTCTTCTTGCCAGGGTTCACTCTCGTGAACTTGCTCTTCCCGAGGAGGGGGGAGCTCGATCCGGAATACGATATCATATACAGAGTCACGCTCGGGATGGGAGTGAGCGTCGTGATCTCCATCCTCGTCGGTTTCATGCTCAACGCCATGAGCACCGAGGGGCACGGATATGTCACAGCAGGGCCTCTCTGGGCCGTTCTCCTCTCTATCACTGGACTGTTCACCCTTGTAGGCTGGCTCAGAGGAGCGTATCCGAGAGCGGGTCTGATACATCCGAAACTCTACAGGCCGACTTCGATTCGGGGGGTCCCTAGGACCAAGGGACTGAGCTACAACAAGAAGAAGAGGACAGAGAAGCTTGTGCTGGAGCGTGAGGCTCTGCTAACCGATCTCAAAGCACTAGTCGAGAGCTCGTCGACTTCAAATCCTCAGAGAAAGCTCTACTATCGACAGCGGATAGATGATGCAAGAGGCAGGGTCGATCAGATCAATGAGGAGTTGCGTTCCCTCGGTGGAGGCAAGAAGTGAATGGCAAGTAGGAAGGGCAGCATGCAGTACAAGCTAGTGATCGTGGTCCGCGACGACCTTGAGATGTCAACTGGCAAGCTAGCTGCTCAGGTCGCTCATGCAGCGGTCACTTGTGCTCTCGAGGCGAAATCCAAGAAGGCCAAGTGGTTCTCGGAATGGTATAGAGAGGGACAGAGGAAGGTCGTCCTCAGAGCCAAGGATTTGGATGAGTTGAGGTTCTTGAAGGACAAAGCGTATCGTGCTGGGCTACCATTGACGATGATATCAGACGCTGGGATGACCGAGTTGCCTCCCAACACAACCACGTGTCTCGGGATCGGTCCTGGTCCAGAGAGTGTCATCGATCCGATCACGGGCTCGCTTCCGCTCGCGTGATGATTGAATGAAGAGACAAATCAGGATTCTGGGGATAGACGATTCTCCGTTCAAGTTCAGAGACAAGAAGGCTGTTGTTGTCGGCGCAATCGTGAGAGTCCCGAACTACCTCGAAGGCGTGATGAAGACTGAGGTGACCGTGGATGGAACCGATTCTACCAAGATGCTGATAGAGATGGTTTCGAGGTCTAGATACAGAGACCAGATCAAGGTGGTCATGCTCGACGGGATTGCCCTTGCTGGCTTCAACGTGATCGACCTGAATGAGCTGCACACCTCGCTTGGAATGCCCGTTCTGACGGTGACGCGGGACAGGCCAGATATGGAGAAGATGAAGGCCGCACTCATGAAGCACTTCGATGATTGGCGTGAGAGATATGCGCTCATCACGAAGCTTGAGCTGAGAGAAATTCCGACGGAGCACAATCCTCTGTTCGGCTGTGGGCTGGGCCTCGATTGGCAAGAGTTCGTGAGCCTGGTCAGCCTCTCCACCGTTCGAGGAGTTGTACCTGAACCACTCAGGATGGCACATCTCATCTCCACCGCCATCGTCAGTGGAGAGTCCTACGGTCGCCCTTGACTGTTCGGACGGAAAATGCAATATCTGTGTCACGGCTATCTCATGTGACGAAGGAACGCGGGCTGGTATGAGCACATGATCAAGAATCTCTTCACGAAGCACGATCACAGAAACATCCCTGGAATGACGAAAGAGCAGGTGATGCAGGCTGCTGGATGGTACTGGAGATCCAGGCAGTTCGGCATCACGTACACGTCGCCTTTCAGCCTCAGAGGTGGCCAGTTCTATTCTAAGCTGGGTTTGAGACAATCCGTTGATGTCTATGCGGTTGACGAGGGCCAGAACACAGGCGTCGATGTCACCGTGTCCGCAGAGCTCACGGACGAGGGGGCAGCCGTGGGCGTCGTGGGCGCCATCTTGCTCCTCCCCATAACGGTGGCGGTCGGCGCGGTCTCCTACATCGAATACGAGAACGGCGCCCAGAGGCTGATGAACGAGTTCTGGAACTATCTGTATGCGTTCCCCAAGAACCCGACTCCTCCTTCCGCCCCGTCATCGTCCCCGAGTTGGGCCCAGGGGCAGGCGCAGCAACCTGTAGTGCAGTTCACCGCGCCTCCTTCGTCACGATCCTGTCCATCCTGCAAATTGGCTCTCGATTCCGACAGCAAGTTCTGCAAACACTGCGGTGCGAGAGTCTGAGCATCGTATATCTGGCATTCTGGCTCGCCTCACAGTATAAGCGTAAGTTTTAATAGGGTGACTCGTTTGTAGGGCATATTCCACTGGAAAAGGTGAATGATTGCCGAAAGGTCTCAACACAGCCAGGAAGCTTCGCCTAGACAGACAGAAGCATAGGTGGAGCGACAGGTACTACGCACGCCGGACGCTGCACCTGAAGGAGAAGTCCGACCCGCTGGAGGGCTCTGCCCAGGCGAAGGGCGTTGTGCTAGAGAAGGTCGGGATAGAGGCCAAGCAACCCAACTCGGCTATCAGGAAGTGCGTCAAGGTCCAGCTTATCAAGAACAGCCGGCAGATCACCGCCTTCGCTGTCGGTGACGGCGCGATCAACTTCATCGACGAGCACGACGAGGTGCTGGTCGAGGGCATCGGCGGAAGGATGGGCCGGTCCTACGGAGATATCCCTGGCGTGAGATTCAAGGTCATCAAGGTCAACAATGTATCCCTGAACGAGCTCGTGAAGGGCAGAAAGGAAAAGCCCGTAAGGTGAAATGAATGGAGGGCAATCCAGATCAAGAAGGAAGCAAGGCTCCGGAGCCGACTGCAGTGGCCCCACAGGCAGTTGCTGCACCACCTGAACAGCCCGCAGCGGCATCGGAACCAACGCCTCCTCCAGCTCCGCTTGAGCACAGGGCAGCGGAAGTTCAACCTGCGAAGGAACTACCTCGTGCAGGCGGCGTGCTGATGTTTGGCAAGTTCGATGTCTCAGGGGTCACCCTCAGAGACCAGGGCATGGCCAGATACATCGACATAACGCCTGTAGCAGTCCCGCACACGGGTGGCAGGCATACTAACAAGCCCTTCGCGAAGGCCAAGATGAGCATCGTCGAGAGGATCATCAACGGCATGATGCGGACCGAGAACTTCACTGGGAAGAAGTTGAAGTCCTACAGAGCGGTCGAGCGGTCATTCGGGATCATCGCGCAGAAGACCAAATCGAACCCACTGCAGGTCCTTGTCGATGCGCTCCAGAACGTCGCGCCAAGGGAAGAGGTCACTAGGCTCCAGTACGGTGGGATATCGGTGCCAAAGGCGGTCGATGTTGCCCCTGCCAGGAGAGTGGACCTCGCGCTCAGGTACATTTGCAACGGAGCGCTCGAAACAAGCCACAAGAGCAAGAAGCCGATCGAGGAATGCCTTGCGGACGAGATCATCGGAGCGGCCAAGAACGACATGAACAGCTTCTCCGTGGTCAAGAAAGAAGAGATCGAGAGAGTGGCCGCTTCAGCGCGCTGATCGGTTCCAAACCGTTTCTCCATTGTTTCCATTCATCTGATGAATTGCTGAACCCGTGGTGAGCTTATGGGAAGAAAGGAAGACAATATCAAGAGGGCGCAGGCGCTGATGAGACAGCCGAAATTCATACGGAACATAGGTACAGCTGCGCACATCGACCACGGCAAGACCACCCTCTCGGACAACCTCATCGCCGGCGCGGGCATGATGTCCGAGGAGCTCGCGGGGAAGCAGCTCCTTCTGGACTTCGACGAGCAGGAGCAGGCCAGAGGTATCACGATAAACGCTGCGAGCGCATCGATGGTGTACGATTTCAGAGGTCAGGAGTACCTTATCAACCTGATTGACACGCCCGGCCACGTCGACTTCGGCGGTGACGTCACTAGGGCCATGAGGGCCATCGATGGCGTCATGATCCTGTGCTGTGCGGTGGAAGGGGTGATGCCCCAGACAGAGACCGTGATCAGGCAGGCCGTCAAGGAGAGGGTCCACCCGATACTGTTCATCAACAAGGTAGATCGGCTGATCAACGAACTCCAGGTCACCCCGGAACAGATGCAGCAACGTCTGTCCAACATAGTGAATGAGGTCAACGAGAAGATCAGGAAGTTGCTGCCGCCAGAGCTCAGGGACAAGTGGGCCCTCAATGTCGAGACGGGAAACGTCGTCTTCGGCTCTGCCTTCAACAACTGGGCCATCACCGTGCCCTACATGAAGAAGACCGGCATCAACTTCAAGCAGGTCTTCGAGTACTGCAAGAACCATGACCAGAAGACCCTTGCAAAGAGAGCGCCTCTGCACGAAGTACTTCTCGAAATGGTCATCTCTCACCTGCCGAACCCGTTGGAGGCACAGAAGTTGAGGATTCCGGTCATCTGGCACGGGGACCTCGAGTCTACATTCGGCAAATCCATGATGACATGCAACCCAGACGGACCAGTGGCGTTCATGGTCACCAAGATCATTGTCGACCCGCACGCAGGTGAAGTCGCCGTCGGTCGTCTCTACAGTGGCAAGATCATCAAAGGCCAGGAACTCTGGATCAGCGGCATGCCAAACCCGAACCGCGCACAGCTCGTGTCCCTCACAGTCGGTGCTGATAGGATCCCGGTGGATGAGATCGATGCGGGCAACGTTGTCGCCGTCTCAGGGCTCAAGGATGCCATCGCCGGTTCCACAGTGTCCAGCGATCCAGCCATGGCGTCTTTCGAGAAGATCGTGCACTACTCCGACCCCGTGGTGACTGTCGCGATCGAGGCAAAGCACACGAAGGATTTGCCTAAGCTGGTCGAGGTGCTCAGGACAATCGCTAAGGCAGACCCATCCATACAGGTCGAGATCAACCAAGAGACCGGAGAGCACCTGATGTCCGGCATGGGTGAGCTGCACCTGGAGATCACCAACTACAGGATCGTCAACGAGCACAAGGTCGAGATAAAGACCTCCCAACCGATAGTCGTCTTCAGAGAGTGCGTGGGCGGCAGGGGCGGGCCGTTCGAGGGGAAGTCCCCGAACAAACACAACAGGTTCTACATCGAGGTCGAACCTCTCAGCCCAGCCGTCGTGCAGGCAATCAGATCAGGTGAGATCGAGACCGAGGGAAGGATCAAGGACGCCAAGGCACTCGCAAGGAAGCTCCAGGAGCTGGGTTTCACCAAGGAGGAGGGGAAGAGCGTGGTGGCATTCCACGGCACCAACATCCTCATGGACATGACCAAGGGTATCCAATACTTGCATGAGACCATGGATCTGATCAAAGACGCCTTCGACGAGGCGATGGACAGGGGCCCGCTCGCCAACGAGAAGTGCATGGCCGTGAAAATCATGCTCGTCGATGCCAAGCTTCACGAGGATAGCATTCACAGAGGCCCCGCCCAGGTCATACCCTCAGCCAGGTCCGCAATCTACGGTGCGATGTGCCAGGCTGGTAGGGTGCTTTACGAACCTAT